>JACCDG010106213.1_pt1 | contig 90470 bp, 123 predicted proteins | sample 7442471 | NCBI WGS metagenome assembly JACCDG01 (sample SAMN15323444, study PRJNA562643) | freshwater metagenome | isolation source: river surface water | place: USA:Blue River Watershed | collected 2017-08-17 | reverse complement strand
ACTCACTGATGATCTTGTTCTGACGAGCAAGACTATCTTTGAGCCGCTGGTTGTTCTGCGTCAGGTCTTTGATTTCCTGATGCAATTGTTGCGTTTGACGACCAACTTGCCGGGCAACTTCTTGCTTAATGAAAGTGTCGTTGTCCATCCTTGGACTCCTTTGTGGCTGAAACTCAATCCATGAGTTCCTACAAGTTTATCACATGATAAGCCCTGTATCAATAGATGAAGCCGGGCGACTAAGCCCGGCTTCATCCTCGAAAGGTGCTGAAATCCCTCTGGACTCGCTGATTCACATATTCGCACCCCTCCTTCTTGTGGCCCCATTGAGAGTCCAGAGTCGTTGCGGGGCGTGACTTGTATCAGACTTGCGTGATCTCGACCGTCGAACCGACGTTCTGGATGGAGAACTTGCCAGTATGGTTGAGCCCGGCCCGAGACAGCGTGCCGGAACTGATACGAATGTCGCCGTTGCGCTCGATCACCTGCGAAGTGATCTCTTCGAGACCAGCGATCTCGTCCTTCGACAGGACGATCTTTTTGGCGTCCTGCAAAACACGAACGTTGTCGTTCGGGCCGAGGTTGATCGTGTTGAGGAAGAGGGTCGGAACGAACAGACGACGGCGATAGTCCGTCATGTACGATCCGTCACCCTGCTTGCCGCCAGAGTCAGAAGCCCCATCGGAGCCGTCGCCGTTCGGGGCAGGCAGCGCCGCTGGCACGGGAGCGTTGAGGGCAGCCGCCGGAACAACAATGGTCGGCTTGGCTGCTCGGGCCGTGGGAGTGTCCCGGAAGATGTAGGTGGCCGGGTCGGCGTGATCGGGGTGATAGAGAATGACGGGCTTGGAATCGGACGGATGCGGAACCGTCGTGCGGTGCCATTGAACCGTCTGGCCGTTCGATTCGTGGCCGGTGTCGATGGCCGTGAGAACGACGGGAATCTCGTGAATGTCAGCCCGGATGTCCCGATGGCGAAGCTGGATTTTCTCCCGCTCCCTCGTCTCCACCGTGACATCGTACCCGGTAAACATCCGGCCCTCATCAAGGAACTGCCGGATCGTGGTGGTCAACATTGCCAACTGTTGCATGGTACTTTTCCTCCCCTGTGTGATCGTCTGTCGGACGCTTTGTCAGGAGCACTTTACGACAGAAAATCGGGAAAAGAAAGGAGTTTTCAGGGAGAACTTGCCAATTCCCCATCACGGAACTCAAACAGCGTGTCACTCCTGAAGTTGCGTCGGCCTTGCTTCATCTCCTCCTTGCTGCAAGTGTAGAGGTTCATGTAGCCATCGCCAGCGTCTTCAACGACGTAAGGAACGCCGATCGTGTCGAAGGTCTGCTTCAACAAATCAAGGTGAGACATCACAGCCTCTCAGTGCTCAACATGTGCGGCTTCGATCTTGTCCACGTCATTCATGCGAGCGGAAATACCGTCACACAAATGCAACATCCATGCAAGGCGTGTTGCCGGTCTGACAGGGCTACCCCACTCACGTTGGCCGTGATGGGCCAAAATGGCGTGCAGAACCTCGTCGATCTCCAACTGCGTCAGACTTGTGGGGTGTGACGCTGCGGACCAAACGAGGGCCGACCGGCTAATGTGGTGAATCTTCCGCTTGTGTTCGGTGCCATACCAATTAACCATTGTTGGGTCAACCGGGGCATAATCCCACATCTTGCCAGCGTCATGGAACAACGCAGCAAGGAAAAGGAGCCGCTCATTGATGCCCGTATTCAACAACTGATTGTTGGATAGACAGAGCTTGATCACCTCAGACGTGTGGATGATCAAACCACCCTTGCCGTAATGGTGCAGATGAGGCTTCGATGATCCAGACCAGATCGGAAATCTGTAATCATCAAGCACGACGGCGCAGAGTTTGGCAGCGTCATACCGACGAGCCATGTCTCGCAAGTTCTCAAGAATGACAATCGCATCCATCAGTGCCACTCCTGATCGTAGCCGAAGTATCCAAAGCGGAAGTAGGTGCGCCGTTCGTGTTCCAGATGATCCCTCACCTTCACACGATAGATTCGCTGGTAGTCGTCCCGAAACCAGAAGGGGCCATTGTCGAAGTAGGTCTTCTCGATTGAAATGACCGAGCAATTGTTGCTCTCGGCCCATTCCCTGATCCGACCCTCATCCGAACGAGTCTGCAAACAGAGCAGCGCAAGCCCTATCACCAATGCGATGATGACTCCAACAACCTTTCCGGAATCGTTGTTCATGGGCAGTCCTTAAAAAATTGGACGCATCCGGATCACTGATGCTCTGCCTAGTGAGACTGGATCACAGGTCACTTGTCTCCGCTCATTGCAACCGGTATCGGAGCGAAGTCGTTGGACCTGTCAGGGCCAGTTCTAATGGCAAAACATGGTTCTTTCCGGATGCGTCCAAACGCCTACTATCTTCACTCGGGGTTGACGAGATACTGGCTGAGGATTAAGTCCGTGTCATAAGCCGTAATGTTCCGTGCAAAACTGCACTTTGCCGGATCGACCGGATGCAGCGAGAAGATCGTACCGGTCTTCCCCACTTCATCCATCGTTTCGACCAACTTCTTCCTCCCACGGCTCTCGGCGTGCATCGAGAAGAGATCGTACAAGGTCGGCTTCACCAGCCCACAGATGGCCTTGCCCATCCGGGACAGAGACTTCGAGTTGCCACGGGCATATCGTGCCCCCGTCAGCGAAAGGTCTGCCCAGCAAACCTTCCGCTCCTTCATGTCGATGATCAACGGGACCACCACTCCAGTGTCAGATGTCAGATCGACCTTGTCCTGCACCGTGCGAGCGTCGAAAATCTCGCCGGATTTCGGCTTTTCACGCATCATCCAACCGCCGAAGCACTCGGGCAGATCACAGTATGGCTGTCCGGTGTAGGAATGGATCGTCATAACGATGAAGCGACCATCCTTGCGGGCCGCATCCATGTTGATGTCGATGAACTCGCACGCACCATTCGGAGCGGACGTGATGTCCCCGCTGTGACAGCCGTATTCTGCCTTCAGGTTGTAATAGGCGATATCGGACTTGAAGCTCCAATCCTCATTGTAGATGGACGCCGAAAGGTCGATGTCCACCCGCTCGTTCACGGCGTTCTTCCACCAGATGAAGAACCGGATCGTATCCTTGCCTTCTTCCAAGCTGAACTTGGAGCCACGAGACACCGTCCGCAGCGCCTTGCTGGCAGAACGCTGAGAGAACGGCACGATTTGATCCTTGAGGGCCGGGTCGATGTAGACCTTGCCCAGATTTTCGAGGTCACTGAAGCGATTAGTGAGAGCCGCTCTCAATTCATCGGCAGTCACCCGACCCCAATCGCCCGGAATCTCCGGCAGCAGCCCTTCGACGTTCTGCACTTTGCCCAGAATCCCCTTGGGGAAGATGGGCCGGAACGGCTGCGAATTGCGATGCTTGAAGTGGCACCACGCCTGCAAGAGGACTGGCGTGCTGACACGCCCAGCCACCCTAGCGAACTCACTGAGGATGCCCGCCGGGCTTGTGTGCGTTCGCAGAACGTGGTCCAGCCGACGAGCGAATTCGCCGGGACGCTTCGACAAGTGCTCCGACGTTGCTTCGCCGTCGCCCTTCTTGACGAGGGCTTCTGTCTGCGAAGCAAACGTTGCTACAGGCGTGTCTTCGTGACAGACCTTGAACGAGGCCAGAGCACGAGGATACCGCTTGGCATAATCGCCGGGGTGGAGCCGCTCAGAGAGTCGCTTGAAACGCTCCGGATGACGCAGCATGTCTTCCGTCATGCTCTCGCCGCACCGTTCCAGACACTCCAGCAGAAATCGACGCTCCGGCTTGCTGAAGTTGCGGAATTTCGTCTTCTCGGCCAGTGACACGTCACCATTCGACATGCCAACAGCCACACGCAGAACGTCCGTGGCTGTCTTCACAAGAGGGATGAAGCACGCCGCCTTGTCAGGCATGGCGTTCGCCACGGCGAAGGACAGAGTCTCCTTCTGCGGAATCTGGTCCGGCAGCTTGTCGGAGAGCTTGTCGGCATCCCAGTTCTGGAAGAACCAGCGCAGCACTTCCTTGTCGGTCTCGGAGATCGAGGAGTTGACCAACAGGAGTGTGGTGTAGATGTTGTTGAAATCTTCCTCACTGCCGAGGTCAATCCACTTGAGCTTCGACATCTCGTCGAACTCAGGCCGGTTCTCCTTCTCGTAGTTCGGGAGAATCACGAAGCTCGGGTCGCCGAGGAAATCGGAAAGGGCGAAGCCAAAGTAGTTGGCAATTGCGTTGAAGTAGAGTTCGGCTTCCGACGCTTCCATCACCTGCTGCGGGAAGTTCGGGTACATCGGCTTGTACCGCTTGTGCGAGCCGACCATTTTCCGCAGGATGGGGAGAATCTCCTCGAACAGCGCCGTCACCTGCTCGGTGGAGCATTTCAACAGACGCTTGATGAGGTTCTGGCTCAGACCGAAGCCGAGCGACTTAAGGTTCGTTCCAACAGTTGCAATGGTGCTGATGGTGGAATGACCACCGTCAGATGCGACCATGATCTTCGACCGCTTGTGCAGATAGATTTCCTGCACGGTCAGCTTGCTCTTCGGTGCGGTCTTGGCCTTCTTGGTCGCTGGCATGGTGGTTCAACCCTCCTGTAGGAAAATTCTAGGTAAGCGGCGAAGGTAGGTTTCGCTAAATGAAGTAGAAGGAACCTTCGCCATAGCCTAGAAAACGACGCAGGAAAGCAGCCGAGGTAGGTTCGCAAAATGAAGTAGAAGGAACCACGACCATAGCCTGCGTCTAACTGTCAGGTAAGCAACCGAGGTAGATGTAGCTACCCTTGCGGGTAAAGAGAAGGAACCTCGATCATGGCCTGACGTTGTGGCGTTTAACCCACGTCGTACACTCCGCTGTTTGTTCCATGTCTGACACGCATACTCTACAACAGGTTCGCCCGTTTGTAAAGGTTTGTGTCAGAAATTATTCACCACTCCAACTCTGCAAGGTACTTCATCTCGATCCGACCCTTGCGGTAGATGATCCACTCATTGTTCATGAGTGTGCCACCCCACGACGTAGTGTGGCCCGCCTTCCCAAACACACTGTGATGCCCCTTCGGCGGACCCGCATAACCATGTGCGCCCGGAGCAACACACGGATTGCCCACGATCACATCGAAGGCAAACATGAAGGCGTGACGACCTGCGACCTCACCGCCGCCGCCATAGTAGGAATGGCTGCGTGGGTTCGGGTTGGAGCAATATCCCGCCGACTTCTTGAAATCGTCGGCGAAATACGAACCCGGCCCGAACATGGCCCCGCTGATGATGACCCCCGTAAGTTCCTTCGGAAACCGAAGGTTCTCACGCACGATGCCCGGCACATTGACCGACCTCGTGCCGTGAAACATCAGTGCAGTATTCGTGTCATGAAAGAGCTTTCGCTCTGCTACATTCAGATCGGGCCGTCGATCGTCCTGATGAAGTGGTCGCTCGATCTTTGCGAAAGCACCACTCTTGTCCTTCGGCATCTGGCCCAGTGTCTCTTCCTGAGCATCTCGCATGATTTCGAGATCGCCGTGACGGCTGATTTCCCATAAGTTGTGGACTGTCAGCTTGCCGATGTGACCGTGCCGATTCCGAGTGGCACCGATCCACCACTTCGATAACCACTTGTGTTTGTCATCAGACGGGTCGATCCACTTCACGTCCGCAGGAATGCCCTGCATCACGTCCGTAGATTCCTCTTCCACGTCGATGTCTTGTGCCTGTAGGGCCGTCTCGAAAGCATCAATGTCCTGACGCCATGCGAGAACATTGTCCTTTGTGAGCAACCACTCACTCTCAGCAAGGCCCGCAGGCTTTGCCTTGGGAATGATCCCGTAGAGGTGGTAGGTGAGTTTCTTGAGTTGGGCGTCCGCCTTCTGAGCGGCGAGATCATCGCCCACCACCTTGAGCCGCTTCATGGCGTCATCCAGCACTTCACGGCCCTCTTCGAGAGCCGCCTGCGCTGGAATGGTCGCTGGACCACCCTTGCCGCCGGTCATCACGGCGTTGGTGTACTTCACGGCACCGCCGATCAAATCGGCGAACAGCTTGTGCGTCTGACGATCGACCTTGCGACCCTCAGCCTTCTTCGTGGCTTTTTTGGCTGGAGCAGCCGCAGTCAACGCAGCGACACCCTTGGCGTCTTCGTTGGCGATGTTGCCCGCACAAGGCAGACCGACCAGACGAGTGGCCGTCACACGGACGACGTAACAATCCTTGCCCGGCTTGGAGACGTATCGGTCTTTCGAGCCGATCTTCTCCCACATGCCACGCTTGGTGTTTTTCTCGGCAAACTGGTCGGCGCACTCCCGCTGGGCCTCTTCCTTCGAGGAGCACTCGATGAATTGGTACTGCGGCTTGTCCGAGCGACCGTCCGGCTTCGTGCGGCCCCACTCGAAGTAGGCATACCACTTGTTGTTGACGGTCGATAGGACGACCGCCAAGTGGTAATACTTGTTGCTGTCCGCTTTTTCTTGGTTGAAACAACCAAGATCGGCGAGACAAGCATTCCCCCATTCGGTGTCCTTCGTGACGACAGGCCCAAATGCCTTGAATGAGTCACGATTGTGGCCAGCAGGCAGCGCACTCTTGCCAAGTTTCGTAGCCATGTAACGCCCTTTGCATCACTTGTCGAGTTTGCGGAGTTTGCGTTCGTCGGCCAACTCTTCCCTGATGTCAGAAACATAGTCGCTGATGAACCAACATGGAATGTATCCGAGGGACCGCAGAATACGGTCCGGGCGTTCTGTGTCCCTTGCTTCCATGCGTTTGTCGTAAGCGGTCTGTTCCTTCATCGCTTCGACAATGTCAGGCCGGACTTTGCCGTTCGCAAGCCTCATGGCCTTGTACCTTGGAAAGGGCTTGATTTGCGGCATCGATGTGCTCCTTCCAGTCCATACCCTTGGGGACACCTGCCACAGAAACAACCGTGAGATTGAGGCTGCGGGCAAGCCCTGCCACGCTCTTCAACAGTTGGATCATCGCCTGACGTTCCCACTCTCTGACCACGACCTGAATCGCCTTCCATCTACCAGTGGCGATTTCGATGGCGGCTTCCACAGCATCCACCTTGGACCGAAACACCCGGTCCTGCGACAGGATGTAAAATTCCTTGCCCGTGTAGAAGATTCGCTGCTGCGCCTCTTCCGAGGCACCCACAGGCCAGCAAAGGGTACAAGACAGGGGCCGAGGACCACTGGGAAACGGATTCGGCGTGTCGGAGTGAATGATCAACTCGGCATCCATGTTTCAATCTCCGTATCCGAACCCCGCCGCAATGAGTTCCTCGGCAACACGCCGAGAGATCGGCAAGGATTCTCCGTTTCCGTTCCGGATCACGACCAAAACTGGTCGCTGACCATGAGCCAGATGCACCTGCGGCGTCATGTCGGCACGTTTGAGGTCTCGCACGTTGCCGTCAATGCTGCCTTTGATGTGTGACTTGAGCACGACCGCCTTGACTTCGACCATTGGAGCAACCTTTGCTCTACTCCAAGAAGTAGATGATGAAGTATTCGATCACATGGACGGCAGCCGTGTCGCCCATCTCATCGTAAGACGGAAGATCAGGGTCGCTGTCGATCAGCGACTTCAGGTGGCACTCCACGGCTGCATCGTGGATTCGCCCTTGGGCGGTTCCTTGACACCCTGCTCGTTGAGGTCCGGCTCGGGGACAGGGAACTTCTTGTACGTGTCCTCGCAATGCAGGGCAATGCGTCCGATTTGATGGGCCGTGAGCTTCATGGGATGTCCACCGTGATCTTTCCGCCATCCACTGTGACAGAACAGATGGTGGCCAATGTGGGAATGTAATCAGCCGTGGTGGCCTCGTAAATCACATCGCCAACGAAGAAGCGAACCAGACTCCCGCCCCACACGCCACAATACACGCCGTTGCCCGGCATGTCCGGAACCTGAATCTTCCGTGGGCTACTTGCCTGAGTCTTGGTTGCGTGGGACATGGTTGGCCTCGTGTTGGGTCTTCACTCCCATATTCTACGGCAGCCGGGCCGCATTGTAAAATGCTCAGGACACAAAATCAAGAAGGTTCTGAACCACAGGCCGAGTCATCCAATTCGTCGGCGATTGAACGTGGTTTTCACGAACATACTTGGCGCAACACTGGCTGAAATCGCCATAGTTGAACCCATCTGCCAGACGCACCACATACCCCTCCGCATCAGTGGGAGTGAAATCCGCAGGGAATGTCGGCATCTCCGAAGTCGTTCCAAACGTTGGAAAGGCTCCCTCGCCAGTCCACTTCGCCCGGATCAACTTTTCGTCCCAAAGTCCTCGATAAATCACCGGGACGGTGTGCAGGCCGAGGATTTCACAAATCTCCTCGACATCAGCCCAAGGCAAACACTCCTCGTCTTTGTAGATGCCATAGACGAGGAAATAGGACGGCAACTCCGTGTAGAAGATGCTGTGGAAGGCAAAGACATTCTCCCCGCAGATACGGTGCCCCGCAGGAATGTCTGCGGCGAACTGAGCCGCCATCGCCTTGATCCATGATCGTGACGGATGATGGTTTGTGTCGATGCTTCGTGCATGAACATGGCCGTCAGGATAGATGGTTGTGCATTCGCCATCCATCTTCTCTGTGACGACAACCTCACGACCCTCGAATGGAGCGCAGTCCTTCCACCAGACATCGTCGCTGCTGTTGGAGCCGCTCCAAGGAAAATTCATCGTGCGAGGGTATTTGGTTCGTTCGATCACAACATCACCTAATTGGAATAGTACAGGGAGTCGTCTGCTTCAGGCACCAAATCAAACAACTTCTGCCCGGCATAGCAACGCTTGTCTCCCGAATCCTTCGCAAGACGACACTGCTTGCAGATAGTGTAGTGGTCCGCCAGAGCCTCGGCAGGAGTCACCTCAACATACATCAGGTCGGAAATGTGTGTGGCATCACTCACGAATTTCGCCAGTGCCACGCTCACATCACGGCCTCGCCAGTGCTTGGCCGTCAACAACTCAGTTCCCACACTGTTGCTCGACGGCCCGGAGATGCAAGCACAATATGGATGCTCCATCACCAACATCTGCCAATCGGTTTTGATACCGAAAGTAGACAGCTTGAACATCACCTTGAAGTACCGCTCCATCATTCCGCTCCAATGTCGGCGAGTGAAACGCCCAGCAACTCGCTGTATTCCCCGTGATAGAGGTACAGCCCAGAGTAGCCGTCAAAGACTTCCTCGATCTGATTATGACCTTTCTTGATCAGATTTTCAACCTGAGCTTGGTGCATGGAAATCTGATGCGAACGAATGAACTGCCAGTCACTTTCCTTGTCCGATTGTTTCTTGTTCCAGTCCAGAATGGCAGCGAGCGCAGCACGCACCGCAGGCAACTCCCCCTTGCGATACGCCACAACGGACGTGGAGAAGTCGCTGATCAGCCGGTAGGTCTGACCAACAGCCCGAAAGGACAAGAACCGCCGTGCTGCATTGAGTGAGTTCTCCCACACAATGTTCATCCGATCGTCCTCGTTCTGCTTCAACTTCCTTGTATTGTTGGTGTTCAAGTCGATCTGGCGATAATAGGCATCACGGAATCGCTTTCCGTAAATGTCCATGCCACCAAACTGGTTAATCAGGTTCCGCACCTCTTGCGAACCGATCGTGTAGTGAATGTCACGCAATCTGTAGTCTGGATTCTCGAACACATAGGCCGGAGAAAGACCGGGATTGTGCCCGTGACGATTGATACGCCCACAGAACTGCACGATCGACTCGAATGGTGCCAACTGCCGATAACCAGTCGGGAAGTCGATCGCCGGGCCACCGACTTTATCCTTGGCATCATTGAGGAGTTCGACGAAGAGCTTTTGTTTCTCTCCGTCCAACTTCTTGCTCTTCTTGGACGGGACGACCCGATGGACGGTATCGGCACCGAGGCGGAAGAGGCCGGGCGATGCGGCTGCCGAGTTGTACGGGCTTGTGGGAAGCCAGTAGGTGTGTTCGTCGATGCTCAGGGTGAAACCGCCGTGGTCATCGAGGGTGACGACCACAGGGGTTCTGATGCGTTCATAAGCGAGCACTGCGGCATCGGCATCAATGCCAATGGACTGAGCGAATTGGTAAATGTGTGAGAACATTCCATCCACCTCCGATTGTGTGTTACTTGTGGGTGTTGGCTGGCGTCAGGCGACGTTCTGCCGGACTTCCTTGGTGGTCTGGAGAGCTACCTCTCCGTTGAACCAGTTGCAGTTGAGAACGCCGTTCGTGATCCGAGCCCAGAAGGTGCGGCGAGCGACCGGCTGGTTGATCCGTTCGTCGTAGATGTAATCGTAGATCATCGGGCCGAGGTCACGGTTGATGTCGGTGAGGACATTCTCGCCGCCGGACTGGACGAACTGTGCCGGGAACATGTTCAGGCCGAAGTGGACCTGTTTGTACGACTGCTGCTTGAAGATGCGCCGCAGGAAGATTTCCCGATAGGTGTTGATGTTCTTGTCGGGATCGCTTTCCCGCAGTTTCCAGACAGGCAGGAGCGAGATACGGAAGTCGATGCGGAAGGCCGGGCTCAGCATGTAGGTGATGAACCGCTGGCGAATCTCCCGGTTGTAGGCCCATGTCCGCTTGGTGGGCATGGAAATCTTGTTGGAGACGCCGTTGAGTTCGATGGTGGCGTACTGGCCCTGTACACGGCGTTTGACCGGGTCGGGGTGTTCGATGATGGCGATGCGGAGCGGGCAGGAACGAAACGCTGGGAACTTCTTGCCGCCGACCAAGATTTGGTCGTGGAAGATGCCGTCGAGAATGCCCTTGGCGCAGGTGGGCGGCAGGACTTCCTGCGTGAAGTTGTTGGGTTTGCCGGTGGGAGCCGCACAGCACATACGATCGCCATACACGATCATGGAGAGATCATGATACGGCATGTTGGGGTCGATCTCGAAGTCTTTCACGTTCATTGTTGGCTCCCGTCGTAACCGGTGTTTAGGACTTTCGACTCCTAGACGTTACGACGGGATTCCAACAATGTAAAACGATTTTCACTCGGAATTTCCAGAAGGCGGATCAACCGGGGCGTTCTGCCACATGCGGTAGAGCCAACAAAACACCACGCCGCCAACAATACTGAACAAGAAACCAGATGGCTCAAATGGGGATGAACCGAGTCCCATAAGCCATTGGATCACGCCGCCGATGAATGAGCCTGCGATGCCGATGCCCACGGTTGGCAGAAATCCTTCTGCCTCGTCGTCTCCGGGGTGCAAAGCCTTGGCAAAGATGCCCACGAACAATCCAAAGACCATCCAGCACAGAATTGAAATCATAGAACCTCCTGTTTGTGTTCTGTATGTATGCTTGTTAAATAACACAAGCCCATCCATTTCTGGATGGGCTTGTGTTTGGCGCTGGCGAAGACTCGTAGCAACTGTTGCTCCGAATCACTCGGCTGGGGTTTCCTTCTTCTCGTTGGCCTCGGCGGCTTTCGCCTCTTCTTCGACCTCTTCGGCGGACTTGCCCTGCTCCATACCTCTGAGCTTGCCGAGAATCTTGCCCAGTTCCTTGTCGAACTTCTTCTTGGCCTGATTGAACTGCCGCTCGGCGGTGTTCATCTGGGACTGGAGGTCGAGTGCCTTCTTGAGAAGGTCTTTGCAGTGCTTCTTCTTCTCTTCGGCACGTTCCTCGTTGATCTCTTCGAGAGCCTCTTTGAGGGCGTTGACCTCTTCAGCGCCCTGAGACTTGATGAGTTCTTCGAGTTTCCTGATGTTGTCGGACGTGGCCATGCAAACATGACTCCATTCATTGGAACAGACGGGCTGGAAATGACACTATCTCAACGGAGGACGGTGTCAGCGATATTGTCGAGCACGGCGGTGGACTCGTCGGCGATCCTTGTGGCCTTCTCGGCGATGCTTTTGATGGCTCCCACTTCGTGGCCGAGGCAGGCGAGATCGGACTCGATATCTTCAGCGAGTCCGGACATGGTGCGAGTCAGTTCTTCTGCCTCTTGGCACCATCGCATGATGTCTTGGCGATTGTAGATTCCACCAAGGTAACTGGCACCTTGAACGAAGGCGGAATCGAGGACACCGGCATCATGCCACAATTCCTTGCGGCAGAGGGTGGACTCGAAGGTGGCGCTGCGAAGCTCTCTTCTCAAGGAAGACATGAAGAGATCAACACGCTCGATGCGATTGGCTTTGAGGTGGGATCGGCCTGCGATGCGGCGAACGTGTTGTGTTGCCGTGAAAATCGCCTTGGCCGGGTTGCTGGTGGTAGCCGCACGCTGTTCTGCTGCTGAGAGGCTCATTGATTGACCAGTATGAGAAAAAGTGCGGACGGGCAGAGCGCCACTCCAACGACCTATGGCTAACCGGCGTTCCCTGTGCGAGTTCCCTTCGCAACCCAGTTGTCCTACCCAAACCCGTCCGCACAATATGGTGACACGATAAATCAGGAGAACACAACTGTCAATCTCAGATGATCTGGCTGAGGAGGGTCTGGCGTGTGTGTTTCATTCTCACAAACACACCTTCGCCGTAGCGATCGGTGATCTGTTGGTGGCGGCTCATCATGGCATCGAAGAGAGTCTCGGCTTTCGCACAATACTTCTTGGCGTATGCGTGATTGCCGGATCGAGTGAAGTCCCACACGTTGCAGCAGCGGTCTGCCACCTTCACGACGAGGGATTCCACAGACTTGGCCCAGATGATGGCATCAGGGTTGTCGTCTGGTGGGGGCAACCTCTTGAGCCAGCCCTTCATGTACTCGGCCTTTTGGAGGTTGTCTTTGACCCCATTGTTTTGGGGCACAAAAGTGAGTTCGTAGACTCGATCGGCCACGAAATCTGAAGTGGCCTTCACGAGTTCCGCCCGAGTAGTCTGAGGGCAATCTTCCGGGATGTCGTGGCACAAGGCAATTTGCCACGTTGGCAGGCACAGAATGCCCCAGTCGGCCAACTGGGACATCACATCGAACGGATGTGTGATGTAGGGAAGACAGTTTCCCTTCCGATAGCCACGTCGATGTTTTTCGACAGCGAATTGAACGGTGCGGTCGAGTTGGTCCCGTTCTTCAGGGGTAAGCCAGTCTTGTTCGTGCATCATGCTCTCCTTTTGTGGCCCCTATTTTGGCGGCAAAACTCGCCGATGTCAACCCTTTGGTAGCTCCAGATCAACAAAGGTGATTGTGGGAGGTGGCTTGGGCGGCACAAAATTCGGAATTTTTAGGTCCAAAGCCAAGTCCCGCATAAACACCACATTCACGCCTAGTCGATAGGCTCGTTCCATGATTCGTTCCTGAGCCTCACAGAACAAGTGGGCGTTGTCCTTGTTGACACAAATCCCTTCGATCCCGTAGGTCGGATTGAATTCCAGACAGGTCACTCCGGCTTCAGCAGCCAGTTCCACCATGCCGGTTACTTCATGGATGTTGATGAGGTTGATGTTGTTGTGGATATGGACATATTGTCGTTCCGGATTGCGCTCACTGCAATATGCCTTGAGGCTTTCCACGATCCGATCAAATGTCTTGAAACGGCGAATCTTCTGGAAGGTCTCCCCTGTAGCAGCATCCAAGGACCAAGTGATCGTAGACTTTGGGAATGAAAGAAACCGAGCCCGCCGCTCCTTGTTCATCAAAGTCCCGTTAGTGGTCGTCGTGATTCTGATTTTCTCTTGGTACTTAGGCACATCCAGTTTGTCGATCAAGTCGAAGATGCGTTCTTTCCAGAACGGTTCTGCAATCCCCTGAATATGGACCTGATCTACATGTCTAATGTATGGGCTCAATTTATAGCAGATTTCGTCGAGCCGGTCTTGCTGTCTCTCAAAACGTGTGTGTCTTTCGCACATGATACAAGCCGGGTTATCCGGGGTCGGCTTCTCACCACCGATGTTGCACCATTGCATCGGCAAATCGATCTCAAACTGAGACGGGTACATTTTCCTTATGATGGAATAAGGCGTCTTCTGAACCTTGTGGAAGAAAGGACAAGAATCAATCTGGCACGTTGGATGGAGAATGCCCTCGATTGTCTGTCGCCGAACATCTTCTGCGAGATCACTGAACCAGATTTTCTCCAGAGATTGAGCCAGAATGTTGCCTAGACAATGTCTCTGTTGAAAGCAGCACATCGTGACATATCCTTCCGAGGAGAACTTCAATCTCTGAAAAGGATATGAACAGAAGGCGCTGACTGTGGTTGATGTTTTGAGCATGGTTAGAAGGAAAGTTGAACCAGTTCCGCAAGACCTAGATCAAGCGGCCTCGAAATGTTGAATTTCAGGTTGAGTCTCTGGCACTCCTCAATGATGTCATACTGGGTCCGAGCAAACCGGCCACAGTTTTCTGTTGTCACGGTATCGTCTGGCTCAAACTGCAAGCAATCCACATTCACCTTGAATGCCATCTTGATCAGTTCGCCTATCCGATCGAGGTTCGAGGTGCCTACACGGTGCCACAACCTGACTGTTTGGTGCGGCCTCACGCACTCCATTGAGTAGGCCCACATGTTGTTGATCTGTTCTTCCCGAGGACTTGAAGCGAAGGTTGTAATGGACTTAGGGCAACGCTTCAGATACTCCTGCCGCACGAGTTTATCGACAGCCTCGCCGTCTGTCGTCAGCGTGAGCATGATCCTAGTGCGTGACTTCTCATACTCCAATTGGTCGAGCATGTCGAACAAGAGTTTGTTTCCGGGCCTTGTCTCTCGAAATGGCTCGCCGCCAATGATGTGAATGTGATCGAGGTTAGGGATCACATATCTGATCCGAGAGAGAACTTCGTAAAAACGTTTGTTCTCTTGGGCCGTGAACGTAGGGAACCGGAGCGAACCTATCAGATCGAGTTCCAGAGAAGTTGGATATTCGCTGTAGATGACCTCGTGAGCCGCCAGACGTGTGCCAATATGTGGGCAGCTTGAGTTCTTGGCGCAGCGATCGTGAAGCCGACCGTTTCTTGTGTCTTCACGAATAGACTCTGCCAAATCCCCATTCCAGAGTTCGTCGAAGTTATTCGTCAGAACGCTTCCAAGGGGATTGTGCATGTGTGAGCACATAAAAACGAACCCGTCATAGGTGATGCGGCACCTCATGAACGGGTTCGGACAGAATGCTTGTAACCGCATCCCTTAAGGGAGTCAGCCACTATGTTTCTGTGTGTGAATTGCTTCGATTTTCCGGAAGCTCTCGAAGACATCGAAAGATATCGGATCGAGTGGGTCTGACGTGGCCTCCAACATGCTGATTTCCAGAATCTTGTGGGTTTGTTCCTTCTTGAGGCAAGGAGGATCGTACTCAGAATCTCCGTAGCCAAAAAGGTCGTTAGTATGACCAACGCCTCGTTGGTAAACGCCGGTCTTACAAAACTTGATGCCGATGACCAGTGCCGTCTTGTCTTTGAGATGTTTCAGTTCTTCGGTATGAATGGTTCTTTCGCATCCACCGAAACTTTGATCTCGGACTCGGCAATAGGCGATTTCGGCAGCGATTTTGACCATTGTCTTCTCAAAGACACGGTGGCCACATTTGTTCTTGAGTCCCATGTCCATGAGAAGTGCGACGAGCTTCTCCCGTTCTTCCCTCAGAATGCGTTCTTTTTCGGTGCGCACATCTAGCGGGTATCCGCAACGGACAAAGAAGAGCGGGGTCACAACCTTCACAACATCATTGACTCGGATGATGTCCTTTCTACGAGGCATTGTAATCCTTTACAATGTGGCGACAAAATTCTCAGGCAGAATGAGCGACTTGCAAATTCCAACGCAGACGTAACGTGTATACTGGTCCACCAGTTCTGGAGCAACCGTTGGAACGTCGCCGGTATTCCAGCCGAACGTTCCTGTTGTGCCGTCGATGTAGGCGTCGAAGGTCGTATGATAATGCCCAAAGACGTGCATCTTTGGGCGGTTGAAGTCAGTCATGGCCTGCAACAGTTGATTAGTGCGGGTCTTGATGACTCCCTGCTCGAACCCGAAGTTGTAGGTGATCTCCGGGTTCGTCACGAACTTGACGATGTTGAGCGGGCACTCATGCGTCACCAGCAGTTTCGGTTTGACCTGCTCATAGAGTTCGAGAGCCTCACCGCATTGCTGCATGGTAAGCTCTTCCTCGTCCCACAAGTCTTTCCGCCTGTGAAGCACTTTGTTGTAGTAGACATCGTGATTCACACGAGCCTTTCGGTCGATGCTCCAGCCGCCACGCACGAAGAAGATGTCGCCGAAATTCGGGACCGTGTGAATCCCGAACTCACCGAGGTTATGCGGTGAGTCCTTGATGACATCGTAGTTGTCGTGATTGCCGCCGAAGAACCGATGTTTTTCCACCGAAATCTTGCGATCGATCAGGTACGAATAATCGAAGTCCATGTCGCCGATTTGGACCGAGTATTCGCATGTCTTGATGATTCGCTGGTAAACGCCACGTTCGCCGTGAACGTCGCCAATTGCCTTAAAATATGCCTTAGTTTCTGACATTTTGTTGCCTTCCACGGCATTTTCGTGGGAATGGATTGTGATGCACAGACTCATTCCCATACCCCGTTGTCGATGTGGCGTTTCCCCTCAATCGACTGGTTGAAGAGGTACGCCGTGGCCTTGGTGCCATCCGCCAGTTCGATCTCTTCACGACGGAAGAGGCCACCGGCCACTCCCTCGTAATAGTCCATCGAAGGAAGACAGCTTTCGCTGATCTCGTAGACCTCGCCCTCAACTCCTTCGCCCTTCATGTCCTTGTCGTAGGTCATGCCGGGGAACCAGTTGATCTTATACAGATGATAGTGTGGCTGGGTCCGAATTTTGCCCACAAATGTCGGGTTGTGCTCGCTGATGAGCCCGTGAGCCGAAAACCCATTCTTCAAAGAACCATAACAGAACAATCGCATTTCTGACTCCTTTTGTCGATCAAACCTTGTGCCATCCTTAGCACATCAGCATCAGTGTAATCACTTTTTGCCTTGTTGTAAATAACGGCCACAATACGGCAGTTGTCCTTGATATAACCTTTGTTGTTGTCAATACGATCAATTGAAGGTCGGAATGGCGAATGGCTTACGCTCTCATCGATCTCCAGCGTCAAAGCAACTCCAGTTGCCTCACACAACATGGGAGTCAATCGTGACTCAATCCACTCCCTGTCAAGATCAAACAACAACTCGTTATTCAACGCTCGATTTTTAGCGCCTCTGAGTAAACTCGTAATAGTCCCAACGAAAGTGGAACGATACTGCTTCTTGTAGACGTTGTTCGCTATTTTGTTTGCAGGCACTTTACGCCTTGCTCGCTGATGTGCCGCAAAATACTCGGCTCTGTTGGCATACTTGTCATAACCTTTCTGTTTTCGGTAGCTCCTATAGCAAACACGACACCAGCTATTCGGCCTTCCCTTGTCTTTGATGAATTCGCTCTCGTCTTTCGACGTTTTGCATAACGTGCAGGTTTTTGCCATCCGTGGCTCCATGTTGAGAGACACAGAAGCCTATCAAAATGTTCGCATTACAGGAATAGAGAAACCCCGCCGAAAGCAACCTTTGCTTTCGGCGGGGTTCGTGAAACACTCCACTGTGGGTCAGGCGGCTTCCTTTTCCTTCTTCTTGTCGAAGAGACTGCGTTCGCCACGAACCACCTCGGCGTCGATCACATAGCTCTTGCCGGAGTGCTTGGACTCCGGAATCTCGAACCGGATGTCTTCCATGAAGTCCTCGCAGACCGCACGGAGAGCACGAGCGCCGGTCCCCTTCTTGGCCGCACGCTGGGCGATCTCTCGCATGGCGTCGTCAGTGAAGGTGAGGCCGACCTTGTTGTAGGCCGCATCCTTGGCGAACTGCTTGAGGAGAGCGTTGCGGGGTTCCTTCAGGATGCGGACGAAATCGTCTTCCAAAAGCTCATCCATCGGGCAGAGGATCGGCAGACGACCGATCAGTTCGGGGATGAGCCCAAAGTGTTCGAGGTCTTCCGGCTCCACCTGATGAAGGAGCTTGTTCTTCTCGGTGATTTCGTCCCCCTCGTCCCTTCTGGAGTGAAACCCGAGGGAACTCTTCCCGACTCGTTGACGAATCACGTCGTCGAGGCCGTTGAAAGCCCCACCGCAGATGAACAGGATGTTCGTCGTGTCGATCTGGATGTACTGCTGTTCGGGGTGCTTGCGGCCCCCGCCCGGCGGGACATTGGCGACCGTGCCCTCGATCAGCTTGAGAAGGCTCTGCTGGACACCTTCGCCCGACACGTCACGGGTGATCGACACGTTCCCGCCGGTCTTGGCGAGTTTGTCGATCTCGTCGATGTAGATGATGCCCCGCTGAGCCGCTTCGACGTTGAAATCCGCCGCCTGAAGGAGTTTCAGGAGAAGGTTCTCCACGTCCTCACCGACGTAGCCTGCCTCGGTCAGCGTCGTGGCATCGCCGATGGCGAACGGCACTTTGAGTTTGTCGGCGATCGACTTGGCGAGCATGGTTTTGCCGCAGCCGGTGGGGCCGAGGAAGAGCATGTTGCTTTTCTCGATCTTCACCTTGCGGAGTTCGGAGTCCGTAATGACGGTCTCCTGCTTGCCGCCATCCAGATCGACGAGCCGTCGATAGTGGGCGGCGATCTGGATGGCCAGCCTCCGCTTGGCCGGGGTTTGACCGATCACGTCGAGATCGAGGTGCCCGACCAGTTCTCGTGGCGTTGGAATGACCTTGAGCATCTGCCGGACGGTCGGTTGCTGCTTGGCACGTTCAAGCTCGAAAACTTCGAGAATCCGGGCGGCGCACTGCTCACAGCAGTACGCTTCCCCCTTCGGGGATTCGACCGGGATTCCGACTTCACTTGCCGAACGTTGGCAAAACGTGCAATTGGGTGGCAATTTCATGGACTTCCTCCGCATTCAGCCCTCACAGGCAATTTGTGTGTCAAGGTAGGTAGTTTATCCCACTCCCATCTTACGACGTTTTTGAGCCAAAGTAAAGCACCGTTTCAGCCTTCTGGGTATTCTCGCCGGAGCTTGATGCAGCGTAGCTCAAACTCGCTCATGACGAGCAAATAAATCGCCGACACGACCAGCACCCAAGAAGCGCAATAGACCCCAAGGATGATGAACAAAACGCCAATAAGCTGTCCGACACGGACGGCAATAGTGGTCGCCGTAACATAGTCTATAAACATCGCCAGTGATGCCCGGAAAATCCGGCCCCCATCGAGGGGGTAGGCAGGAATCAGGTTGAAGAACACCAACATCATGTTGGTAAATGCCAACCCCTCAATGAAGGGGTGCAAATGCTTCAACATGTAAAGCGGATACCAGAGCAACAAATTGACCAATGGACCCGCCATAACGACGATCATTTCGTCCTTCGGCTCTTCTGGAATCTGCATCCGAGCGACACCGCCGATGGGATACAACGTCACATGGGAGACGGGTGCCTTCCTCCAAATAGCGGCAAGACAATGCCCAAACTCATGAAGCAATACGAGGGCAAACAACCCCAAGAAAGCCCAGAAGAACTCGGGCCGGATGACGGCAATGTATGCCATAAATCCAAGCCACGTCCAATGCAACTCAACATCAATCCCCAGCCACTTCCCAAGTGACATGCCGTTCATTGAGAATCCCTTCTCTTGTGACACGATGATTCTTTAGGTAGCGATCCCATCGCTGCCTCATGTAACGATGATTCCGCTCAAACGTAGCGGCCACATCAATGTCGCCCTTCTTGTGTACTTCGGTGATTGTTTTGTTGCCGAAGTGCTGCACCAGTGGTGAATACAGGCTGTAGAGTCCATAGCCTGCTTCTTTCAATCTCAGACTCAAATCAGCGTCCTCACAGTAAGCGAACTCCAGTTCCTTGCTGAAGAGACCAAATCTGTTGTAGGTGCCCCGGCTAATAGCGAAGCACCATCCCGGAATGTAATCAACCACTGATCCGTGATCCCCCCCAAAACCCTTGCCAGTCTCATCAAGATAACCACCCCAGAAACCCACCTGTGCTGTATCAAGATTGTTTTGGAGATGAGCCAGCATGACATCCGACCAATGCTTATACACTTGAGTGTCAGAATTCAACAGAATGATATAGTCACCATCGCCGATCGCTGCTAGGTCATTATTCGGCTTGATGAACCCGAGGTTGGTTTCGCTTCGGATGAGTTCGATAGTGCCTTCAGAGTTCAAGCACTGAAACTCCAGAAAATCCTTGGTGTCCTGATCTGACCCGTTGTCCCAGATGTAGAGCTTGTAGTTCTTGGTGTGTTCCTTGATTGATTGAAGACAAGTGTGGACATAGCTCAACTGATTGTGGACGACAACAATGATGTCTTTGGAACGGTCGTCTACAGTTTGAGCCGCAATACATTCATCGTTGATTCGTTTCGTAAACTCGAAACCAACAGGAGTGTCTGCCGAAGAAGTCAGCAGCATTCTGGCGCACTCTTCGCTGCAAATGTTGCATGGAAACCGCCACTCCTTCCAACGAGTGGTTGACTGGCAACATCCACACGAACCTATTTGAGAGTCTTTGTAGACATACGAACCATCAAACTCGAAATGCTCCATTGTTTTGGCTTGCTGGTGCTTCAACTCAAACTTCACTGTTGTCCTTTCTTGTCACGAGATAGGCATGATAGCCCATTGTGACATAGATCGCTTCTTCATCAATCTCCTTGCACAGCCATGCAAGGAAGTCAATGAACTTGGTGACGAACGGGATGCCGCCACCGAATGACACCTCATATCGAACATTCTCATCGATATGAGTCGGGCTTTCTGGAGTTTTACGCCAGAAACCCTGTGTATCACTGTCCTCAACAGTGAGGGCATTGAAATTATCCAGAAGGAACTTCTTGATGTGCTCTTCTGCTGTCCATCCTCCCCAACTTCTAACGAGTTTTTTCTTGGGGATATAGAAGACAGCCACATGACCAAGTTCTTCGAGATTCGGGTGATTAAACATGGCATTCTCCTAGATTGGGGAATATACACAATTAGGGCCGAAAAGTAAAGGCCAACTTGTCGCCCGATCTCACATTCACCGGCTCAGTCACACCACCAAATCTGAGCGTCTCCTCGATCAAATGTTGCTTCTCCAACAACGCATCCTTGCCAAGCAATGTCTTCCGCCATGTTGTGTCAATCGAGAGCTTGTGGTGAGTCAGATCGTAGGTATTTGCTCCGTGGTAGATGTAGACATAATGATGACCTTCTGAGGGAGCAGCAATTTTCCCCTTAATCATCAACTTCTCTAATACATTGAGGTCTTCTTCCACACGACACTGGTTGCCTTCTTCTGGGTAGAGAATGTTGCGATATTCATGGAATGCGGACTTGAAGAACATCGCCGTACCACACAAATAGCGATGAGAGTATTGGTGCTCTTTTGACCAATTGCAGCAATACAAATCTCCTGTATCGGCGAAATACTTAAGGAACTCAGAATAGAAGGAAGCGAGAGAGCTTGTAGGCACCATCGAGCGGTATTGAGTCTTGATTCGTTCTGGATGAAAAATGTCATCGTCATCCCACTGGCAGATCAATTCACCAGTTGTCAACTCGACAGAAAGGTTGCGCATGGCCCCGAGACAAAGATGCTTCGGAGCTTCTACAAACAGAATATCGTCTCGCTCCAAGGATGAGATGTGCGCCTTGATGGCCCTGTTCTGGTGCTCGTCCCCCTGACTGACAACAATCAATTCTCGGTTGCTGTAAGATTGCCCCAGATAGCAGTGAATGCTACGTTTCACAAGGTTGATACGACCTGTTGTCACCATAACGCAACTGACTTTGTAAATCTTTTGACCAAGCATCAGGCTCCCTTGTATGTGAATGCCAGTCCCTCTCGCCCCATCACCTTGATCTCGCCCTCAAACTTCATGTATTCAATGGTTTCACAGATTCGTTCTCGGTGTTGCCTCATGTAATCCGCACTCATGGAGCGACAGCGGGAGATTTCGGCGTGATGCTGGAGGTTCCAAACATTCTTCCCGTGATAGCTGTAGACTTGCATATACCCTCGGCCATCGAGAAGTTCCACATATTGGTCATTTTGATCCAGCAGCCAACAAGCAAAAACTGAATCCTCTCCCGATGCAGCATGTTGCCCGGCTGATGGATACCGGGCTTGTACACCTCGGCGAGCCATAGCTGTGCCGGGGATTAATCCGTATCGCTTATAGCCTGAACTCTGAAACTTCATCCAGTGCTCCCAATACAATTCTCTGGTTGGGAAGTAATAATGAAGCTGATCTGTCAGGTAGCAAATCTTGGCTCGTGGTTTTCTTGAAAGGAACGAGTATTGGACAGAGAGTCGTTCTGGTGTATTGAAGTCGTCATCGTCCCATTGAACCCAGATATCCCCCTGACAAACTGCCATTGAGATGTTTCTGAGAGCGCCGAGGGTGTATTTGCCGCCCTTGAGGAACACAAGGCGCACATCTGGCATCCCGGCGACCTGTTCGACAATCTCCTTCTGGTAGTCGTTTGGGCCATCATTGACGATGACGAGTTCCCTGTTGCTGTAAAGTTGGTCTCTATAGCAGGCGAGGCTTCGCTTGAAGCAGTCGAGTCGTCCTGCGGATGTGACCATGAGGCAACTGATCTTTGGATTGGGCTGTGTTTCGGTAATCACGCTCTATCAGAGTGATTAAACGCAAAAAGCCCGGCGGGTCTGCCGGGCTTTTCCGTGCGGGTCGGCTTCTTTGCTCGATCACTTCTTGATGATGAAGTATCGAACGCCGTGCTCTTCGGTCTTGTTGCGATCGAGAATGCCGTCGTTCTTCAGGGCGTAGACGGCGTTGTTGATCTGGTTGTCCATGTTGTCCGAACCAGTCGTCCACTGGCCTTCGGCCTTCACGATCTTGCCCACGTCGGTGATCCGGAGGCCGTGCTGCTTGGCCGAGGCGGCGTCGATGCCCTCAAAGCCGGTCCACGACTTCCGCTGGAAGATTTCGAGGACCACTTCCTTGAGAGACTTCTGGCCGCTGTTGGCTGGCTTGCGGCGTCCACCGCCACGGCTCGCCGGAGCCGAGGGAGAGGACTTGGAGGGCTTGCCAGAGCCCTTGGTCGGGGCGGAATTCCGCTGAGTCGCTGCGGGGGCGTTGGGTTGGGGGTTGGTTCGGTCGGCGGCGGGGGCTCCTGTAATCTTGTCCATAACCTGCCGCATCTCGACGAGCTTTTCGTCACGGCGGTTGATGGCGTCCCTGTACTGTTCTTCGTAGCCGTTGGCCTCTTCCTGAAGGGCAGCAGCTTCGTCCTTGAGGGCGGTGATCGCCTCAAAATCCACGGTTGCGGTCATTCTGAACACTCCAAACGTTGCTATGGCAGATGATTCACCCGAGCAGCATCCCTTCTCTCTACGCCACTCCACACTCCTTGAGTGTATTCCACAAATTCCCCGGTGGCAAGTGTTTATCCGAAGATTTTGTGTTTTTCTGGAATACTTACTCTTATACCGTTAGCCCAAGGACATACGAAGGGAGGCATCTATGTTGGTCCTCAGTAGAAAACGGGATGAAAGCATCATCCTCAAGGATGAAAATGGCGAAGAAGTCAGGGTCACGGTCGTGAGAATTGACGCAAACAAAGTCCGTCTCGGGATCGAGGCGAACAACAGCACGACAATTCTCCGATCGGAACTTGTTCAGCGAGAAAAAGACGTAGTCTCAGACTAAGTCAGAAGCTCGCTGATGGAGCCAGTGCCGTGGTGGATTCGTTCCACGGCACTGGCTACCATTTTCGTTGTTTCAAGCACTACGAGCCGCTTTCTGACCTCTGGAGACATCCGAAATGCCTCTGCCGTGTCCGTGACGACGATCTTCGTCTCCGGCTTGAGCTTCTCGAAGTAGCTGTTCGCTTTGCCGACGCCCAAGTAGTGCGTTGAGCAGATCGCTCGAACCCTTCCCCCGGCCCGCTCCACGGCATTGCACGACTTGTACATCGTGCCACCGGTCGAAATCATGTCGTCGTAGGCCACCACGTCGGCATCCTGTACGTCACCGATGATCCGGTCGCCGATGATGTCCTTCCCCTGCCGCACCTTGTCGTAGATGGCGATTTCGATATCGTCATCCTTCATTCCGGTGCGGCCCATGCCGACAAGCACCTTGACCAGTGAATTCCGGAACCTCGTGCAGCGGTTCAGACCCCCCGAATCAGGCGTCAGAACACGAATCTTCTTCGATCCTTTGAGTTCCTCGGCCACCCACTGGGCAAAGAGATTCTTCGCCTCCAGATTGTCGATCGGGATGGAGAAAGCATTCTGAGCCGCCGCCAGATTGTGGACATCGAACAGGACGATCCGGCTGGCTCCTGCGGCTTCCAGCATCTTCGCCAGATACTTCGTCGCAATCGGTGCCCTAGACTCCGTCTTGCGGTCCTGACGAGCATAGGCAAGGTACGGGATGACCGCCGTAACCTCGTGAGCAGAAGCGTCCTTGAGGGAGCCGATCATCCAGCAGAGCTTGATCAGCTTGTCGTTGGCCGATTCTTTCTTGTCGCCGTAGAGACTCTGGACGACAAAGACGTTGTGCCCTCTCACATTCGCCACATGAGGGCTGGGATCAGCCTTGGTCCCTGCTTTGACGTAGGATTCTCCGTCCTCGAACTCCTCTTCGGTGTGAGGCGTCAGTTTGATCCCGAGAGATTCAGCAACTTTGGTGGCGTACCCATTCGCCCCACTCAGGCCGAAGACCTTGAATGGTCTGGGAGCCCGTGCCAGCCGCAATAGGGCTGCCGAGACCCGAGCCTGAATGACTGCATCCATCTCAGACATCCACTGAACCTTCGCACCGGCGATCTCAGTGGCAATAATCGCATTCAGTTCTTCAAGCGTCACAAGCCGCTGGGGGTTGGTCATGGGAATTCCTCTCCTCTAGGTGTGCCGACCTCTTGTCAGAATCAACGCATTGTAAACGCTTTGACAGTGTTGTGCAGCAACATTGTGACGGTCAATGGCCCAACGCCACCCGGAACCGGGCTGTATGTCGCTACCTTCTCATACACAGCAGAGTCGCAATCGCCACAAATCCTTTTGCCTCCGGGAATTCGGTTGATTCCCACGTCCACCACAATCGAGTGGGATTCAACCATATCTGCGGTGAGAAAGTTGGGTTTTCCGACCGCCACAACGACAATGTCTGCTTCTCGGCAGACGTGCCGGAGTCGAGTCGGCGGGGTCTTGTCGTGGCAGACGGTCACTGTGGCGTTGGCTTTGGTGCCATCGTCCTGCATCAGGAGCGCAGAAAGAGGTTTGCCAACGACATCGCTGCGATTGACGATAGCGACCGACTTCCCCTCAAGTTCAATACCTGAATACCAGAGCAACTCTTGGACTGCGTGAGGTGTACAAGGGATAAAGCGTGGTCTTCCTTGAAGTAGGAGTCCCACGTTCAGAGGATTGAAGACATCGACATCTTTCAACGGATTGATCTTGTCGAAGACTTGAGTGGGGTCAAGGCCGTCAGGCAAAGGCAGTTGAACCAGAATGCCGTGAATTGATTTGTCATTGTTCAACCATTCGATCGTGTCGAGAAGATGGTCGATCTTGTGGGCGTACTTCTCGATACCGCCCTGAAATGGCTCAATCAGCAAACTGGTGATGCCGACCTCGGCACAGGCTTCCCGTTTCTTCGCCACATAAACCTGACTGGCAGGATCGTTGCTGCATAAAACAACGGCCAAACATGGCGGCTCTTGCCGATCTCTTCGGATGCACGAGCCATGTGAAGGTGCCGTGAGCGTAACAATCCGTTTTGTGATCTTCTCACGCAATTTCTTGGCAACTGCGTTGCCGTCCAATATGGTCGCCATGCGGTCTCCTTTGGGCCGCATACTAGCAAAACCACTATTTATTCGCAATGCCGATGATTTCCTCCGGCTCGAAAATGCAACGGCTCTTACAGTGTTTGTGTTTGACGATGTTCACTCGTTTTTGGCCAAAAACCACACACTTCCCGTTTTCGATACAGAGGGCAGTCGCTTCATCAATGCCCAGTCCAAACATTGCTCCGCTTTTTTCCAGAAACACCCCAAGTCGGCCCGCTCGATTCCTTTCGGAATAATGCGTGTCCACGAAGATGCCTTCCAGAATGCCGATTTTTGCAAAACCTCTCCCGAGACACACTCGCTCGTCAGCAAGAGCTTCTTCGGAAGTAATCGTGTCTTTTTCAGCCGTGAAGAAATGCTCGCCGAGGATCATAGCTCCTGCGGATGTTCCGAGAACTGAGATGCCTCGATTGTGTGCCAATCCGACGATGTGCCCATTGAGACGCTGAAGATAGTTCCATTGATCGCCACCATCAATAACCAGTCCAGCAATTCCATTTAGAGCCGCTTCTGTAAGTTGTTCCGGCAGGACGAACGAAACACATCCAAGGATTGAGTTCCACCGCTCACTACGAACAGGATCGCATGTGACTACGATATATTGTTTCAGAGGGGATTTGGACTTCATCCAATCAATAGCTTCTGGGGGGATGTCACCGCCCCCAACAAGAATAACAACGCCTTTGTGGTGCTTTGGCTCGGGATTAGGCAAAGCAATAAGGGTTGCAATGAAAACAATACCCACAACGATAATCCTGTGTATCAGAGACATGGATGGGTTCCCCCTGTTTACATGTTAGACCAAGATGCCTTCCGGCTCAATAGTGATTACTTTTGACACTCCTGTTGCCACAAGAAACTCGATAAACTCTTCATGGCAAAGGTCTTTGTCGTAGATTTGTTCAATGACTGTCTCTGCCTCAGCTTGCGTGAACCCTTGATGGACGAGATTGTCTTCACAAGCCAGATTCCATTTCCTTGTCATCCAAGCAGCGCTCAGAAGCCGGTAATAGGGGGAAGAGTCAAAAACCCTGTGGCAGTTGGAACAACTGCCGATGCCAGACTGAATCGGATGCTTCAGGTGGTGGCCACAATGCGGGCATAGCTCAATCATTGATTGTTTGTATCTCCTTATTCATACTCCAATATATAAGCACAATCGCACAAACTCATGGATTTAACCATGCGCATAAAACAACCCGCTGGAGAGAAATTTCTCTCCAGCGGGCGTGACACAGGGCGTCTCCACCATCCCTTCGGATGGACCATTAGTCGTCCATGCTGTTGGCATAGCGACTGAATGCAGCACGATCGAAGTCTCCTTCGTCGTCGTAGTCATCGTCACGACGGCCACGGGGCCGATCTTCGTCGTCCTCGAAGTCCCCTTCGTCGTCGTAGTCATCGTCCGAGAGGCCCAAGTCCTCGTCCTCGTCCTCGTCTCCGAGGAGAGCGGCTTCACTCGGCCCATCTTCCTCGTCATCGTCGGGCACGCACCAGTCGCCCTGATTAATCATGTGGGCACGGATCACGTTGATCGGGTCACGATCCCCGGTCATAATCGCTTCCACCGTGCGGTGCATGATGGCGACGACTTCTGGAGGCAGCCGGTTCTTCGTCACGGGATCGGTGCCGCCCTCTTCGTGAAGCTGGCTCAACACCGAACGGAACCGCTCGATGTCTTTCTTGGGCAGCATCTTCTGGCGACGTGGCGAAATCTTGGCGTTCGCAGCAGCCTTGTCGATGTGGCTCTGCTTGATGCGCCCTGCCTCGCTCTGAATCCGCTTCTCCTTCTCAGCGACGGCTTCAGCGGCCTTCCGCTTTGATTCCGCCTGCTTGCGAAGAGCATCTTCCTGCTTCTTGTCTCCAGCGGCGATCGCATCGTCGGCGTTGCATTCGAGGATGTCGGCCTGATCCTCTGCACGCTCCCGCTGCTGTTCCAACTCTTGCTCCATCGCCTTCCGATCGATTTCTTCGACAGCGATCGTCTCGGCGATGAGACGATCACGGTCTTCGGCCTTGAAGGAGAGGAACTTGACAGCCCCATGACGAGTGAGGCGACCATCGAGAAGCCGGGTGAACGCTTCCTTGGGGAGGTGCTCACGGAAATTGCCGGTCTGGGAGACCCAAGTCACGTTGGACTTGTGTTCCTTTCCCAGCAAGATCGCTGCGATCTCGGTCTGTTTGTAGCCCTTCCGGCTCAAGCGTTCGACCTGTTCGATCTCTTCGGCGATGGTGAGCGGCTTGGCGTCTTTGTTCTCCGACCACGCCAATCCGATGCAGCGCTCGTCGGCAAGGTCGTAGTAGACCTTGCAGGGAATGTGGGTGAAGAACTTCGCCGCAGGCATGGTCGGCAGCAGAGACTCTGCTGTAGCCTCGACCATGCAGGATGGAATCTTCTGTTTCCCCTTACCTTCCTCAAGGAGTTTGACAGTGACGGTTTCCTTGGCCGAGGACTGCACTTCTCCGAGGCGGCGGTTGTAAAAAACCACGTCCCCCTTCTTGTAGACCTTGGGGATAGGGATGCTGGAGTCATAGACAGGTACGTTGTCGGCAATCAGCTTGAGGACGTTACGCAGTCGGCGCTCCCCAGCGACCAGTTGGACCTGAACGAGTTCCTTGTCTTGAGTGATGAACCGGACGATCGGCGGGTTCTGAAGCCCGTCAAGCTGGATTTTGGTCCGGAGGCTCTCCATGCTCTCCGGGTCGAAGGAATTGGCCGAACGAGGGTTGTAGAAGAGGTTGTCTTCCGACCGCTCGATGATCTCGATGCACTGAGGCGGAACCAACGGGTAAGACCCATTGTCCCGAACGTCGATCTTCTTGCGTTTCGTACTTGCCATAGCAGGCATTCCTTTCTGTAGACCACGGCCATCACAGCCGTAACTTATGGGCTCCTCCCTCCCCAATCAGACGCCACGTCTGATCGATCTTTGCTATGTTGCGTGCTACTCCTTCCTAGTAGCTGTAGTTTTTGCTGGGCTTACGACACCTCACCTGCCAATCAACCTCATATTCGGAAGCGCCGAAGTTGTCCAAGACCGACGCACGTTTCCGAAGCACAAGACCTTCTGAGAGTGGTGTACTGAGACTCTCGTTGAATCGTTCAACGAAGTCCCCTAGCCAGTTCTCAGCGAGGAACAATTTCGGGGAATTCTTGGCTTGAGGGTCGAGAGAATATCCCAGAATCGGGTGGGCGTCAATAGGGGCACCGCAGACCTCCGTAAGAAGGTTCAGCCGCTCCGTTTGCGACTTCCCGATCAAGTATTTCCCCTCGTATTTGAGGATATCAAACAGGACCAGAGTGTCAGGGCAACGTCGGTGCAGAAGTTCCCCGTCGAGCCAATTCTCGCCGAGAGGAAGTTTGAGACGCAAAATGGCGTCCCGAAGTTCGGGGTGAATCCGATAATCTTGCTCCCGACCGTGACGGTTCCAGAGCTTCAGGTTTTGGCCCGAAACTTGCACGAGGCTTCGATCGCCGTTGTACTTCCGTTGCACCAGCCAGAGGCCAGATTTTTCATAGTCGGGCAGTTGGTGCGGCTTGATCCGGCCTTTCGGCCTTGGCGGGTAGATGTACATGGCTCGTCTCCGTATGGGTTCTGAGACTTTACGACAGTGACGCCCGATTCTCTACCCGCCTTTCTCAACGTACTCGAACTTTTTGCCGCAAACATTGCAGGTGGCGTTGAAGGCGCTCTCCCCTTCTGGTCGCCGTCCACTCCGCACACTGTTACCTCTGCTCGATGGACACCCGCAGATGTACTTGAACTGGTACTGCTTCGAGAGCTTCCCTGCCATTTGCTCTTTGAGTCGGACCTGTTCCTCAGCAAGCTCCTTGTCGAAGCGGAACTTCCGATAGATGCGCTCCCGCTTCAAGCAGTCCTCATCCTCTGGAACACGATGCGGCATTGGAAGAGCTTTGGAGCTTGATGTTGTCACTCCCCAGCCACGATTCTGCGTCTGAACCACATAGAGCCCCACCTTCAGGGCGAGATCGCAAAACTCCTTCTTGTGGTACTGATTCGCTGTGTGGTCCTCAACGCCTCGGACCTTGTTGGAAATATGGACCATCTCGTGCAGAAGAGCATCTAGCAATTGGCGGCGATTGACTTGAAGGTAATCCACCCCCTTCACAATGTGCGTACCGCTTGCACGCAGGATGAACTTCTTGCTGAGATCAATGTCGAATTCAACTTCTTGAAGAGGAAAGGGTTGTGGGAAAAGTTGAGAAAGCTCTCCGTACACTTCCAGCAGACAAATCACATTGCCACCTGTTCCTTGTCGATGGGTCTGAGCTTGATTTCTCGAAACCTTGTAGCACGGTTGATGAGGGCGTATGAACAGACCGATTCGAAGAAAACGACCTCAACATCGCAACCACGACTGACGAGCTTGCTCACAACATCAACATACTCTACCCCCCCGGCGACGAGGATAACCGGACAATTCGCCAATCCTTCCGTGTCGAAGTCGATCTGATTCCTGATCGATTTCGACAATGTCCGATCGAGAGCAGCGATGTTCCTTTTACTCCGATGTCCCACCAAATAAGAGACGAAGATTTGCAATCCAAGGCTCTCCAACACGGAGTAAAACTCCAACCTTGAGAGATGATCCTTTCTGAATTCAGAGCAGTAAAATCGGGCATCGGCCAACTGCCGCTCGCCGAGCAACAGTTGTAACAGGTCATCATAGTCAACTTTGACGTGGCCCATCGACATCGAAAGCAACGCTCGATAGAGCGACGAGTTGTCGATGAAGACGTGAACAGAAGTCTCGTCTGACATTGGGCGGAATCCTTTGGGTGCGGGCACCTGCCACACCGACCCAAACATCCTACCCGCAAAATTTGGCTTTACAACCAAAAAGGCTGGCATTTCTGCCAGCCTTTTTTCTTATTTCCGGAACGGTTTGACCTCGTATCTCAGATACGGCGGATTCAGCGGATTGGGATGTTCCAATTCCTTCTTCAGCGCCTCATCGTACTTCTCCGGTTGTTTGTAGGCCAACCACCAACCGGCCCCCATCGCCGCAGCACCATTCCGCTCGGCCAGAGTGTTCTGATCCCGCCAGAAAATGGTGCTCGCATCATAACGACGACGATCCTGCCCAAAAGCAACCGCCCTCTCACGAACTTCGGCAGCTTCCAGATCGGCAGCTTTGTTCTTCTGGGACTTCAGCCAACTTTCAGCCAGAAACTTCTGGCCTTCTTTCGTGTCCTTGAAGGCATTGTAGGACGGATACCGGACGCCCCGATAATTGAACCCCGGCTTCCCCTTCGCAGGCAAAAGCCCTCGGCGGCGAAGATCGTCTTCCTTGGCCCGATACTCCGCAGTCGCTTCGATCAGGGAGAGCCGCTGATATTTTGCTTGCAAACCATATTTCGACTCGAAAGCGGCCCGGCGTCGGGCGGTTGCCTCGTCTTGAATCCGCCACTTCGTGTGGAGTCCTTTGTCGAAATTATCGATGTGCTTCGACCGGGCCTCCTCATGGAGATTCTCGTAGTTCCCTAGTGAGTCCAGCCAATTTCCCATACCACGGAACAACGAGCCCCAGCCTCGCAGATTCCCCTCATTGGCGGTCGAACTGAATGGGTAGTCGTCCGCACTCACCCCGATTCCGACATTAGGCTGTTGAGCCACAGCCTGTGATGTCATTCCCGCTGCAATCAGCAGCAATTTTGCAAAGATTCGCATGTGAACCTCCTTGTTCAGTCAGGAGTCTATTTCAACTCCCGATCCTTTACAATGGCAATTTTCTGCCGTACCATAGCAACTGTTGCTACACCACCTATGGAGCCGCCAATGACATACTGCGCCGTCGTCCTCGATAACACTTCCGCCGAACTCCTCAAAACGCTGTTCCGACTTGGCGTGTTGCGGCACCTCGGCTTGGAAGAGGAACATTCTGACCCATCCAAGCGACATGGCTTCGTGTTCTACACGAAGAATGGTGATCCACTTCCGCACCACATGACGATCTGTCTGGGCGAGTTCGACACGAAGCTCAACACACTCGACATGCTCAACGAGCCTGCGTGCATCTGGATCGATTCCATCTGGATCGATCTGGACCTCGGAGTGGCGTGCGCCGGAGTAAGCGACAGTACATCCCTTGATGGGGAAGTCGAGGTCAGAAGCTCCAACAAGCACAAACATGTCACGATCGCTCTCAAGGGCAATGCCAAACCTTTCGAGAGCAACAAGGTGCTCGAAAAGACCCCCGACGAATCGAGCGACTTCGAGTGCGACTGCAATATCGGGCCGTTCACAAGCGGCGTCCTGAAACTCACACTCAACAGCCGGGTCCGCCTTACGGGGATCGTCAGGTCAAATCTCTGATGACCGCCGTCTCAGACGCAAGTAACAAAACAGGCCACAAGGAGCGCTCCTTGTGGCCTGTTTTATTTTTATCTTGATGACACCGAATTCAGAGAATGGTGCAGCAAGGTCACTGTACATCAGTACAAGTGCTGCGAGCAAACTGTCGAAGCGGCGACGTAAGCGCCACTCAAGCTGGAGCACTGTTGGTTGAGCTTCGGGCAACTAACCCGAAAGAATCGCCACGTTGCGCAAGTGTAAACTGGATCGCCTTGGTCATCGACGGCACGAAGACAGTACAACTTGCGGTTCACGGTCCCGTCTTCATAGCTTCCAACGCACTTATTGGATGCAACTGGGGTTACGGCAGCCATAATTCCTCCTTGTAGGTTCAAACCTGCAAGTATGTATGGCTTATTTCTTGGATTTTCTCTGCATTAGTGCCCGCACATCTGCAATACATCGATCTCGGTTCTCTTCCTGCATCACCTTGCGGATCGCCACGCTCTTTCTCCAGAGCGACTTCACAGTCACAGCCCCTTCATGATGAATCCAACTGGTGCCCGCCACGGCTTGTTTATAGCCATGCTTCCGCATTCGGTAGGCGAACTCCTCATCCTCGAAATACCCATAAGGGTAATTCTTGATAAACCCGCCGCAATGCTTGAACAAGTCTCGATGACACAAGAAACAGTACATCGAAAGAAACTGATCGTCACCCAGAATCACATCGTCCTTCAGAGCGTCCTTCTCCCCCTTCTGAGGAGTGTTCTCGTCACAATTGACTGGGTTGTTAGTTCGAGGAGAGACCATGCGAACGCCATGATTCTTCAATGTCAACAACGTGTCGCCCAAGCTCTGCAACCACCCGATGTCTTCCACAAAGCAGTCCGAGTTAATGAAGCAGACGTATGGCGCAGTGCCTCTCTTGAAACCCTCCTCACATGCTCCAGCAAACCCACGCTGTTTGGAATCACAACGCAACGCCACTAACACATCATCACGACGATTAGCGTTCTTTGCAATGTTCTGAATGTATTCGGAATTTGGGGAATGGTCATCTACAACGTAGATCGTATAAGGGTTACTTCTTGTAAACTTGAAGATGCTCTCAAGGAGAGTTGTAACCCGGTCATACTGGCCGTGAAAAGGAATGATGATATCGACTTCAGATGTGAATAGCCTCGGCTTATTCATCTGCCGTGTCAGGTAGGTCCGGTTTCTTGTTCCAGTCAATTCCGTTGCTTCTGTTCTCGCCACCATACAGATACTCCTCAATTACTCCACGGATTTCCTCTGGCGTATCAATTTCCTTGGTCACACCCGGAAAATCCGACAATTCATGTCTACCAAGCCCGATTACAAACAATTCGCATTCAATTTCGTCCGCCTCATTCAGGCGGTGGAACTTTTTCAGATACCTGCTGTATTCAGGACCAATCCGGTCTGAAATCAGGATGGCCGTCTTGTCCAAGTCCTCGTCCTCCGCAGCAAGTACATACAGAGTTTGCTTCAGAGCAAACTCTACGTCCATCTTGTTGCCATTCGTCTCGTAGTTGGCAACGGCACAAACCTGATCGCCACGGTTACGCAGCGTTTCCACAAGCTGTGGATGGTACAGGTAAAATACATCGCCGCCATTGATGAGGTTGTTGCGAATGAACTCTCGCAACTGATTCTTCACAACATCCAGAATGCGTCGGCCACCCGGCGTGTGATTCAGCGAAACATCCAACACAATTCCTACGCATTTGTCATGAGACATTCTGACCTTCTTTCTCTGTGATACTTTCTGACCGGATGGTCATATTCTTTGATGGGGTGCATAATACAGCAGTTGGCGTATTTATCGACATCTTCTTCCAAATCCGGTCGCCAACGTACAGTATAATACTCCGATCCATGCCAACGATGACCGTCCCATGTGGCAAACACGCCCAGATTGCCGCCGAAATGCCGTGCCATCGTCGGGTACATGTGCTCGCTGATATCATAGCCGTCATATTTTGGGAACTGCGATGCCGAGAAGTTGTTTGTCATAGTCAGGAATCGATCAAAGAACCTGATCTCCTTCAGCTTCTTCATGTATGAAGCGCTGAAAAACTGACAACAACCAATCATGTAGTAGCAATCCTTGAACGGATTGCCAACAATAGACTCCACAAGCGGCATAGTCCGTGAGTCAATTCTGCCATCGCTGCCCAGCATCCAAACGCCCATATCGTCTGCCATCTTCAAGTTCTGCTTGAATCTATCCGAGCCAAACAAAACATCGTACTCACAATAACAGTACCAATCTGCTTCTGGCCATTGATCGGCTGCCATCATCAGCCCGAAAGCCACGTTCTTGTAAGGTGCCTTGGGCAATCCATGCGGAAATCCTTTGACTTTAGCTACAGGTAGACTCTCCGACTCGAACTTATGCCATCCTTTACCATCAACCACTACCAGAACATTCCTTGAAACGTACCGGCAAATTGAATCCAATGTATCTACAATAACATCGGACGGTTTGTGAGCGTTCATCACTACGGCAATTTCCATGTGATATCATAGTTGTAAAGGACCAAAATGCCCTCTGTTAACCAAAAGCTAGACGACGCTATCGCAAAAATCATCAGTGGCTTCACAGACCTGAAAGAAGCATTGAGAACCAACGATACAGAAGCGTTGCCAAAAATCAGGAAGCCAGAGGCCGTTAGTAGCTCTGTTACTCGTTTGAGTCCACCCAAGGCTGTCCCTGTTCCACAAGTGCCCACACAAGCTCTTCCTACTGCGATCAGCCCCAAAGATGAACTCAACGATTTCGAGAGCCTCAAAGAAGCCTTGATGTCTGATCGTTGGCCAGAAGCCGTCAACAGCAGCTTTATCTGCGATCCTGACTCCGAATCAGATAAGATCGAGCGGGGAAAAGGCATCATTGACCTCATGGTTGAGGAAGACCTCAAAAATATGAGGTTCCTCGACTTTGGATGCGGCGACGGACATTGCGCCTCACTGTCTACAGAACAAAACACAATGATGTCTGTCGGATACGACATCAAAGAAAAAGCAAACTGGAATCGCTTTGAGAAAAAACCGAACTTGTTGCTGACTAAAGACTTCAACAACGTTATCAACAATGGCCCTTACGATGTGATTGTGCTTTTCGATGTCATTGATCATATCGAAAAGGAAGACCCAGTCGTACTCCTTCGCAAAGTCGAGAAGGTTCTGAAACCGGGCGGCAAGGTCTATGCGAGATGTCATCCATTCACATCACGCCACGCAACCCATTTGTACCACCAGTTGAACAAGGCATACGTGCATCTGATTTTCTCGCCAGATGAAATTCGCAAGCTCGTACCAACTCCGAAGCATGAGGAATCTAATGCTGGGATCGTCTTCCCAATGAAAACCTATTCCGACTATTTTGCGCAAGCGGGCCTGACGATTGTCAGCAAGCGGGACATCACAGAAAAGGTTGAGACGTTCTTCAAGATTCCAAGAATTGCCCAGAAGATCATGCAGACCACTCGAACGGATCAGTTCCCAGAGTTCCAGCTTGGTCTACAATTCATTGACTACGTTCTGACGAAATGATTGCTCTAAAATCTTCCTCTGTCTGCTCAATAAAATACCCATCGTTCAGCCAATAGCGGCAGGGCGATGGGTATTTTATTGAGTACCACTTCTGATACATGTGCCGGTGCTGCTCTGGATGATCAACTGGCACACGATACTGAGCGATGATCCGCTCGTAAGGAGCATAGACGACGTAGATACAGGCTTCAGGCATCATCTGGCAGTCCCGATCGCCGAGGTGCCATCCATCCAGAACAAAGTCAGAGCAACTGTTGCAATACTGCCGGATAGCCTCCAGCGCTGCTGTCGTGGAGAGTCCGAGCGTCTCGATATCGTGCCACGGGAAATGCTGATCGAAACAGACATATTCGTGTTCTAGCAACTTGGCAAACGTGGTCTTACCTGCACAAGACATCCCCATCATTACTATCTTTTCACTATGCGGGTAATTCATTACGGCAGAAATCATTCTGTCTCTCATGGATTTTGCGATGACTACGCTACTATAGATGATGTCTAAGAAAACACAAGAAAAATACAAGCTCGCAGGATTATGTGCTCAGTGCGGAAGAGTCCCGCCGAGGTCCGACAAACCAACTTGCGAGACCTGCAACGAAAAAAGCAAGCAAAATGCACGCACAAGAGCCAATGCAAATATCGCCAAAGGATTGTGTTCTAAATGTGGAGTCAACAAGTTAGTTACGAAAAGACACTGCGATCAATGTTATTCAAAACACAAGTCGTCTGCACGCAAAAATTATCTGATTTTGCGGGATGCCGTATTCAACGCCTACGGCGGATATAAATGTACATGCTGCGGAGAGAAACAACAGGCATTTCTAACAATAGACCATGTCAACAACAATGGGTGCGAACATCGAAGGCAAATAGGACAAAGCAACTGCTATCGGTGGCTCAAACAAAACGATTATCCATCTGGCTTTCAAGTTCTCTGTATGAATTGTCAGTGGGGGCGAAAAAACTGCGGTGGAGTATGTCCCCACCAACAAAACCAAAAAACGTCATGATCTCCCTTGTCACTGTAAATTGGAATTCATACGACTGGCTCGACATTCTAATAGAGTCACTCAGCATCTATTCCACACTACCCTACGAACTCATTGTTGTAGACTTCAGCACCGAAAAGCGAATCCTCAACATCCCAAATGTACGTCATTTTCGCCTGCCAGAAAATGAGGGACACGGGAAAGGACTCAACTACGCCTGCAAAAACACTCGCTATGCCACAGATCACTACGACTATGTGATGTTCCTCGACATCGATTGCCACATACTTCAGAAAGGCTGGGAAGAGGCGTTCCTGAACCTAATGAAGGATTATGACGTGGTTGGCGGTAGGGGCGTACCCGAGAAACCCATTAGACCTGCATGTATGTTCATGAAGAGAACCATTGCTTTCATCAATGATTGGGCAGCAACGCCCGGATACATGGGCCATAGAGTAACTCCAGATGGTTATGATACAGCGATCAAGGCGTACCATGAGATGGTCAGGGATAAAGTCCCATTGAAACTGTTAGAATCCTGCCCGAATCGGTATGGGACACTCAACGGAGAGGAATGGATGGTAGACGGGACACCTTATGTCTATCACCACTGGCACGGTTCTCATCTAAAGGAACGTCAGGTTGACTTTCCAAATGATGATCTTCTTGCGGACAAGAAGAAACTATTTGATTCAATCCCTTGGCGACACGTTTGACATACTGAATAGGCTTTACAACATGGCACGCCCGAGCCAAGTGTTCGGCAAACCGAAGTGAAAGACCCCACTTGCAACAGTAATAGATGAAATTGTCCAGTCCCATTCTCCTCAATGTGCCCTCTGTAAGCGGCGTGCCCTTCCAATCATTCTTGGAATGACCGCAATGAAGTTCCGGTCGCATCAGATCGACAAACTCACAACCTGCAACTGATGCTTGTAGGTGAAAATCGGTGTCGGCAAATGCTCCATGACCACAATAGAATCCGTCAACACCGCCCAATTTGAGGAATGTCTTTCTTGTAAATGCAGTATTACCCGACATCACGTTTTTCCCCGGCCCGTGGATCGGATTCTGGTATCTCTGCTCGTACTCAAGAGCCCCGAGATACTCTTCTTTCAACAAAATTGATGGGTCGAAGTCGAGTTGTACGAGGAGTTCCTTACAAAGAGACAGACTCAACTCTCTTCTGAGCATGTAATGCGTAGAACAGAACAAAAACCGATCATCGGCCACATTGGACATGACGGTTGAGATGTAGTCTTTTGGCAGAAGCCGGTCGGAATCTAGGTAAAGCACCGGTTCGTGCCGGGCGGAATCCACTCCAGCTTGCCACATATCTGCCCAGCAGAAGCGGCCTGCCCGGCGGGGAACCTCGACAACCTCAAGCCCAAGGTGGCTGGTTGTCAGTTTGGTGTCTACGACAAGAGTCTTCTGACATTGCTCGTATCCATCCATGTCCATTAGACAAGATACGGTCTTCGCCAATTGAATGGCCCTGTCATTGGAGTACATGATGAAAATGCTGAGCAAGAATCCTCCGAGTGTGCTACATAAATGAGATGAGATTCAAAGAATTCATGAACAATCAGGGGTTTCAAGGCGATCCTCAAATGGGGTCGGCTCGTGACTATTACCCTGAACTGAAACCGTTCGACCAGCCCAACTCTGGCAAAATGCTCATGCACATGATGCGTGAGGAGTTTGTCACACTACAGAAGTTGCGCAAACTGGTCATGAACATCGTTGAATCAATCAACCTTGGACTGCCAAATCCAAAGAGGTATGTTGGCGTCACGCTTCAAGGCACTCCAACCAATGGCGTAATTCAGAATGTCTCATTGAAAGACCTTCAGTCCGGCGAAGCTGGTCGTGACGGTTTGACCATCGAAGAAATCCAATGGGGTCTCAAGCACAAAATCTTCGAGAACGTCCCCAATTCTAACAGCAACGACATTTTCAACATCAACCTGACCGCATTGACTCAGGAACTCTATAAAGCCCAAACAACAATCGACCAGTTGGGAAGCGGCATGAGCTTGTTCACTCAAGGTTTTGATTATGTGTCGAACCGAGCAATGAAATCGAATCTTCGGGGAGTAGCGCCGAGCGACGATCTTGGTGCTAGAAGATAGCAAATGACGGATCGCTCCATAGCGACTTCCATTTGAGATACTCAGATACAGCCTCGGCATTAGAAATTCGATATTCGCCTCTCTCAAGCGTCTTCGACTTATTGGCCATCGGCGCTGTGATGCCATCAATCATACCAGCAATGCAACTCAAGTAGTCTTCTTTTTGAGTTTCGGCCCATTTGCGGATGAAGAACACAAAGTGCTGCTCGGCCTTCGCCCGAATGTCCGAACCGCCCATAAACGCTCCACGATCCCACTCAAAATTGTGGGATCGGTATGTCATGTAGACATCACGATACTTGTTGTAACAGAAATGGTGTCCTTTGACTACATGATCACCGATAGGCGGCTCATTCAGGTAGGTCTGGATGCAATTATATCCAGCATCGGTCAACCTCTTGAAGTGAACTACATCAGGAGTTGCGCTCTCCTCGAACCTGATCCTTTTCATGATACTGGTTTTGAGCACCTTCATCGCCAGAATGACACGCTCTGTCAGAGTATCCCACAAATTGAACAAGATTGAATGCCAACCTTTGACATCCATGTACCCGTTCAATGCGGTTGAGATACGATCGTAAGCGTCTGCATTCAGAATCATGTCGGCATCGAGTGGAATGAAAAACTCTGTATGCACTTGGTCGATCATCTGATTGAGAGCTTTGATCTGAGGATAAACATTACGAACCTCGGTGAACGTGACGAGATGACGCCAATGATCAATCGCCGCCAAACAACGCTTCTCCGTCCGTTCTCCACAAGTCATCAAACAGATCGTAAGCTCTTTCATCAGTGAGCCTTGGGGATCAATGTATAGTCAATGAAATTAACTTCCATCACTCGAAGGAAATCATCCACATTGATTCCTAGTTGTGCCAGAGATTGTTCGTTTGACAGAAGCTCCTTGAAGGCGGGCACATGGAAGAATTCATCAACGGGAGCCTTGATGAGTCTTTCCTTGACAATGTCGAAATCACGAAACCATTGGTGATATGCTTCAATCGGTTTCAGTTCCTTCCTCGTAAACATCGGAGTCTCGGTCACTTGTTCCCCCAGTTCTACGGATGTCAGGAACAATTGAATGAAAGCCTTGTTGAGACCCTGCTTGTAGACATGGGCAGCGTGTCTTGCTGTAAACGGATGGCATCGTACATAAATCACGCCGTCTTTCCTGAGAAGGTTCTTCGCTTGCTTCATTGCCTCTTCAGGGTTTTGACAATGGTCCAGTACGTCGTACATCAAAATTACGTCGTAATGGGACCGCTTGATTTCGTTGTATATGTGTGTGTATGAGTTTTTGCCGCCTAGAGTTTTCCATGTATCATACTTCTTGATGTCATAGCCAACAGCCTCGGCCACTCTGCGATTCAGAACATGCTTGGTTATCCAGCCTTCGCCGCACCCGAAATCCAAAAAGTTGAGACCGCTGATATCCCGATCAAGCATCATGTCCAAAACGGCATCAGAACGCTTCTCTTGATCAGCGTCAGTCGCTCCAATCATCAGTGCTGCCGGTACGGCTTCGGGCCAACAATCAATAGCCATGAGGTCTCGAATGTGTTTCTTTCGCTTCAGACGCCATTCCTCGTATTGCTCTGAACTTTGCATCTGATCTACGAGTTGCGGCTTGCTTTCAGGCTCTAACCGCACCTTGGGCGGTTCCTTGTTGTCACGGAAAAGCTCAGCAGCACCCTCGACTTCTTCCAAAATACGATCATCTGCATTGTCGATGATGTCCTCAATCAACGCAGCAGCCCTCTTAATGACCTTCAAGTATGTTCTCAGCTTGTCTTTATCCATGATTTCCTCACATTACCATCGTTTCATTGCAAATCTTCTGATACTGCTTCCACCCTGCATGGTTCCCCAAACGGTTCGCCTGAGTAAAGTGGATTGCCTGCTCGCTTCCAGTGATCTGGCCATTGTAATCCCGTGCGAGAAACTCGTAGACTTGACTCTTGTTGATCCGGATGCTCGGCAACCGACTCAATGTGTATGTCAACAAACCTTGTTCATCTGCCTGTGTCAGATTCATATTGCTTCCGTATTGCTTCCATACTTCCGCAATCGCAGACCCGAAGTCATATCCCGGCGGAAGCCCCATAAAACCTGAGTTGAGGAATGGCCCCTCGTCTCCTGTCGGGAACAAAGAATCGTATTTGCCATAGAAACGGATAGGTTCTTCCAAAATCAATGATTTTTCTGTTTGCTCAAGCCATTCCTGAATCTGTGGAAACTGCTTGAGCACGATCACGTCGTTATCCATCACGATCTCATGGGTCTCCATGCGGAGTCTGGCTGGGCATACCTTCCAAAGCGTTCCTCCACAACGTGTTCCGTTGGCCTCAAAAGAGCCATCACGTCGCCTTGGACTCTGGCAGTTGTCGTTGATCGGGCAGTTGGCCCAATTTTGAGCAAATAGTTGGATAGGACGGCCTGCAATTGCAGAATTGATGTATTCCAAGTCTTGCTTGTTTAGACCGTTATAACAGATCACCCAGTCCCAATTGTGCAGACCCAAGGATTGGGTGGTGCGAGCGATCGACTCTGCAAGAATTTCCAATCCTTGCTTGAGGCAAGGCCCGACTGTGAACCTAAATAGCGGCTTCGACATAAATCCTACTTTACCAAGAATAAATCAACCCTGCAAATCGGCACAACAGTTTACTCTTACTGTAGCTTACAGGATAATTGTCATCATCCCTAATTCTCAATGTAATCTGTTTGGCCTTGAGGCTACGCACCGAACCAACTACAGTTTTACCGCCACGATTAGATTTCACCAAATCATAATGGCGGAAACCGTTCTTCTCTTCGCATGTTTTGGTTGGATTTGACTCCCAAACCTTCGACCTGCGAGGTTTGATACAATACCCAGACCCCTTAAGATCATTACTTTCTAGTATGGCGCAAGCATCATGGGCGTGACTCTTGCTCAAACCCAACTTCAACCGGCTCGCCTTTGTGATATATCCTGCCGTCGCTTCGTACACTAGACCCATTTTGACGATCTGCTCTCGCAAATGTTTTTTCCCAATTTCTACCAGCGAGAAAAACTTGCCATAAGCATGTGCTGCATGATTGAAGGAAACCTCCTCAATTTTGACTTTCACTAATGCCAATCGTTTACCCAAGTCATTAATCACACGCAAAATAGCATCCTTGCGTTGTCTGATACTCGGGGCAATTTTGCTCCGAGTTCGATTGTTGAATCGGAATGGTCGATGACGCAATCGTCGTCTCCTCGAACGTCTATACATTCTTCTCTGTTCTACTTTGCCGCTCACATCTTGCCGGTGATCCAGTTGAGCATGGAACACAACCTCATTGGTATGTGTATTCTTTACGGCGACACCGACATGCTTGGCACCGTCATCCACACCGACCTCAAACGATCCAATAGGACTGACAACCTTCCTATTGAGTCGAATGGTGAAAGGCACCACCTGATTAACCATCGCACGGCCTTGTCGTAGTAGCTTCCTCGCTCTAACAGGGTGAGTTGGCAGGAGCGGTCTCCCTTCACTATCAATTACAAAAACGATCATTTAAGATCATTCTCCTTTCGGGATATTGTTGTCCTCGACAATGTCGCCAACGAATTGTTCAGAACTGGACACATTCTGAAGTTCCTGTTTGTTGGCTAACGTAGACGGCTTTTCACAAAAACTGCTTCGCTTGTTCCGCCTTAGTCTCAGAGCCATCCTTAGATTTTTCACGCCTCAGCATGGCAGTTTGTGGCTCTACACTACTTTAGTAGACTACATTAGTAGTAGTGTGGAGGATTTATGTTGGACTTGCAGAAAATCTACGAACTATCCCTCGGCATTGATGAGCACATCAAGAAGCTCACAAGTTTCACGGAGCTTCTTAGGGACATCAAGCTCTCACTGGATGAACTAAGGCACTCCCAAGAGAATGCCTACATGCAGGAGCTTCTCAGAATCCGGGAAGACTACTCGGAAATCAACACACAGTTGAAACTTCGAGGTCTTCCAGAAACTTCCCGCTATGAGCGTGAGTTTGACTCTCTCAGGAAAGAAGTTGCCAGCAATGAGTGGCCTGCTGCGGTTGACCCCGACTTGATCTGCAATGATGATTCCAGCGCCACCAACAGAGCCGAAGCCATTCTGGACATTTTTGTCTCAGAACACTTGCGAGGCAAAAAGTTCTTGGATTTTGGCTGCGGCGAGGGTCATGTTGTCATGGAAGCGGCAAAACGGGAAGCCGTATCTATCGGCTATGACGTGATCGATCAGTGGAAGTTTGGCTCAAGGCCGGGCATTACCTTCTCGACTGACTTGGCAAAAATACAAGGTCTTGGTCCTTTTGACATCATTCTGATGCACGATGTCATCGACCATTCTACAACAGAACCAATCCAACTACTGACACAAGTCAGAAAGTTGTTGAAGAACGAAGGGAAGCTCTATCTGAAGTGCCATCCTTGGTGTTCCAGACACGGCAGCCACATCTACAAGCAGTTGAATAAAGCGTTCATCCATCTCGTACTTGATGATATTGAACTCACGAGATTCGGCGGTATCGCCAGCGAACACTGCATTAAGCTCTCTAAGCCAGTCGAAACATACAAGCATTGGATCGAGGCGGCGGGATTCGACATTCAGAGCGAGTTGATTCAGACAAGTGATGTCGAACCATACTTCCTGAAGACATCCTTGGTCAATAATAAAATCCGTTCCCACTGGAAGGCAGACGATGTCATCGAGAATCACATGTCTGTAGATTTCGTCGAATATGTTCTCAAGAACTCAGGATCAAAGGAACAGATTTTCTGAGATACTATAGCCGTATCGCTTAGACATTGTCATCAGTTCTTGCTTGATCCAATCTGTCTCGATCTCTTTGACAGAGAACTTTTTCGCTGGACGCTCGAACGTGTTGATCTTTTTGTCTTCAAGAGGGCTCCCAGAAAGGCCGAGGAACTTTGTTACAAAAGCTGGATCGCCCTCGATCGGCCATCTCATACTCGTGTGTTCTTCAATCATCTCGTTCCACCGGACATAGTACAATGCACAACGATCGTACTGAGGCATTTCTTCAGTCAGTTCTGGCACATGCTCATAGATGAACTTCTCGTAGTTGTTTGTGGGTTCTGACGAAGAGAAGTAGTTGATGTAATTGCAGAACGAGTTGATGACCTTAGATGGATGACGTGTGACGTGCAAAACTCGCATGTCGAGATGCTCAAGGAATGGCGCTGCCATGTAGCTGGCCTCTCCTTGCAAGAGCCGGATATCCGGCAGCCACTTCTCGACAGATTGCCAATTGCCGTGTTCATCCATGCGATTGGTGGAACAAAAACTAAGCACAGGCTTTTGCTCGCCAGTCATTCTTCTCTTGGCGGATTCGAGTCCACGCCAATCGAAATACGCCTCATGACTACAAGGTAGGCCCAACGAGGTCAGCCATCGTGCCATATAAACAGTCCCGCAGCGTCCGGTGCCCGTCACGATCAAGTGCATCATACAAACTTCTCTCCCATAAACTTCATGAAGTTGAGGTTCTCTTCCCTGTTGGCCCCCACGAAGTGGAAACCGCAAGCGGACTTATTCCTCCGATGAGCCTTGTAATCAAAATGCGACTCTAAGATCGGCACTCGACACTGTGGCAGAATGATGTACGAAGAATGATCTACCAAGCACTTGCCCACAAGCCCCTGCTCATCGAATTTCGACGGAGCGGGCAGCGGAAGCCAGTTCGCCTTAATTGACGCTTCCATATCAAAACCGGGCGGCAGACCGAAGATACCTGAATTCACATGAATGCCCTTCGGCAACGTATATGCACCATGCAGACCGTACAGTCCTTCATACACCAATGTGGAGTCTGAGGCGAGGAACTGGTCAATTTCCGAGGGGCAGTCATATAGAACCACGTCATTGTCTAGGAAAATCTCATGCCCATCCGGCCTCAATCGGAATGGCGTCAGTTTCATGAATGTCTGCTTTTCAAGAGACTGGTAGCCATCTTGGGCGTGTAGCTCCACACCAAGACTTTCCAGAAATTCTAGCTGGGCTGTGTTCTGCCCATTGTGGCAAATCACAAAGTCGAAATCATACAAGTCACGCAGTCTTTTGACTGAGTCTCGCAGGGTGCGGTATCCACAAGCGTGGACCTCGCCGATTGTCCATCTCAATAAAGGTTTCACACGCTAATATAGTACATGCACGTCTCTTTCGTCATTTTGTTCCATCCGAGCCGACTTGAAAATCTCCATCAAACGCTGAGGTTCCTCAAGAAAAGGGAGCCAAGCCTCATGGATCAGGAACTTGTTCTGGTCTGTCAGTCAGATTGTAACCTCGTGGAATCTGGGTTTCAGAATCAACTACAGATCGCCATGAAGCTGCCGACCTACCACAAGTCCTTGATGTCAAATACCGGGGTCAAACACGCTTCAGGAGATATTCTGGTTCTGCTGGACAGCGATCGGATTCTTCCTCGGGACTACTTCGCCAAGGCCATCAAGAAACTAAAGAAGAACGAAATTGTCAGCACAGAGCGACTCTATCGGCTTTCACACAACTATTCAGACACAGACATCGACACTGGCAATTACGAAAGATTCGAGGAGTTTCGGAGCAAAACAAACGAGGGCCGCAGGAAAAATCTCTTCGCAGGCAATACAGTTATGTACCGGGAAACCTACCTTCGCTTCGGCGGGTATGACGAGAAGTTTGTTGGCTATGGCTTTTCAGACACGGACATTACCATGAACATGATGTCCAACAGACTTGTGCCAATCTGGCTGAAAGACGAAGAAATCCATCTTCAACACGATCATGCCATGTGTCTGAACAATACCATGATTCACAGGGAAACATTCAAGATCATCACAGCGACCAACGCCCTGCGATATTGCACTAAATGGAAAATCGGAATGGACGCCGGGATCAAAGAGTTGATCAACGAGGTCGAAGCAACATTCGACGAGTTCCCGCCTCATCTGAGAGCGGCATATTTGGACCAGAAAAGGAAGATTCTGGTGGCGTGACGCCACCTTGCCGCCGAACGCCAGTTCTGCTATTCTGAACCCGGATCGTCCCATAACTCGGAGAGAATCATGCTCAGCGATGACGCATTGCAACAGTTGGAACACCTCTCGGATGATGAGGTGGACAAATTCAGTTACCTCACCAAGTCGGAAGTTGACAGCGAACTCGCTCGGGCACTCGACGAACTCGATGTTGTCAACGGCCCGACCCCCGGCAACAGCACTCCGGTCATGAGCGGAGCCGGACTTGGCCCGCCGCAATGCGATAACACGGGCGGTGGCGGCACTCCATGTGCCAGTTGTGATTGCTGCTGAACATTACTTCGGAGAGCACCGATGGAACTGTCTCACTACGTTTACGAATCCGGCAACGAACTTTTCAACCTCGTCACTCTGAAGAGGTTGCCCATCGGTGCATCCGAAGACATCTTGCGGGAGCACTTCTTCCTGAAGGGTCAAGAGAGGGATGCTGTCAACCAAAAGTTGTTCGGTCAGAAGCAATATCGCATCGGGATCAAAGTCATTCCCACATGGGAATGCAATCTCCGGTGCCAGCATTGCTTCGTCCTGTCGAAACTTGTGAAACGAGACGACAATCCAAAGCTCGACCCACAGAAATTCACGCAGTTCCTCCAGAGCATCATTGAAGCTCAACCCACACTCAAGCAGATTGGGTTGAGCTTCATCGGTGGCGAAGCCGCCTTGCGTGCCAAGGATTGTCATGAAATTCTTGATGCCGTCGAAAAGCACTTCGATGGCTCGGGCATTCGCATCAATTCAACACTGACAACTAACGGCACGCTGTTGGATGTCGATGTCCTCAAGCTCATTGACAGAATCACTCTGACGACGATTAGTCTCGACGGACTCGAACATGACCACAACACTCAGCGAAAGGCTTTTGACCCAAGCCTTAAGGGAAAGAACGTCTTCCTCATCACATTGAGAAACATCAAGCGACTCATTTTGTTGGGCCTTCGTAACAAGATTCGAGTTCAAGCAGCGCTGAACGACGCCTCGTACACGGACGAGAAGATCGAAGAATTTTACCGCACTCTTCTGGAAGCTGGCGTCCGACGTGATCTGATTTTCGCCGGATGCACAGTCCCAACAAAGACAAACGGCGGCACACTAAGTGGTCTATGGCAAGACTACATGTCAAACAAAATCTACAAGTACCCTTGCTGTAAGTACAGACAAGGCACTGAGATCGTCGTTGATTCCAACGGCAAGGTCTACTGCGACTACTTCATGGACAACTCTGAGAGCCCACTCGGAGACATTGCCAGTTCCTTCGGAGAGATTCGGGCAAAACACAAGCAGTTGATCCTAGATACCATGCCGGTGCTAAACGACCCCAAATGCCAATCGTGCCCAGTTCTGGGGGCTTGTTGGGGTCGTTGCTGCAACATCGAGCATTTGCGGCCAAGCGATCATTGCAATCCCACAGCCCTGAAGAACGAGGTGGAGAGGCAAGCCCGAGAAGGCACTCTCATCGGTTTGTTTGAGAACATCATTACCAACGTCGAGAAACATGATATTTGAAGAACTGAAAACTGCCTTCATCCATATTCCCAGAACCGGGGGCAACAGCATCAAGACAATTCTGGGATGCACCGATGGAGGCTCGCATTCTAGCGCTGCTGAACTCACTGAAAAACTCGGGAGCCGCCGACCTGAGTTTTTCATGTTCGCATTCGTTAGAAATCCTTGGGACTTAATGGTCTCAGGGTATCATTTCCTGCAACAAAACGTCGTTGGCAAGAAATATGAGTTCCCTCACGGTCTGGCCGAAGGTGAAACTTTTGACGATTGGATCAAACGCAAGCTCCGACCGTATGAAAACCAATTCGGCGGCTTGTACTTGTCTCGCTGGATCGGCGACCAGAACTACAACATTCTCGTCGATTTCGTTGGCAAGTTCGAGAACCTTGAGAACGACATCCGGTATGTGTGCCAGAGAATCGGCATAGAAACACCGGAAATCCCTCATATCAATCAAAGCGACCGGGTCGATTACCGGGAGTATTACTCGTCCACAACGAAGGAACTCGTTTGGTCGAACTTCTGGCGTGACATTGACACGTTCGAGTACAAGTTCTGATCATGCTGTTCTATGGCGGAATCCACGCCGTCTACACGAAGGATGAAGGCTTCAACTACCAGATCGCAACACACAACGGTTGGAGCTATCGCTCGCCGGAAGTCGATCTGACCAAAGGATATGGGTGCTGCGTCGGAAACGGCTGCACATTCGGCAGATACGCCGAGCATCCATACCCTGCCATCCTCTCATCTCTGCTCTCCCTGCCGGTCATCAACCTCGGCTACCCTCATCTGACGCCGAAAACCGTGCTCCACAGCCGGTTTTTGATGCCGTTGATCCGCAGAGCAACGTTTGCTGTGTTCCAGTTCCACTGGACTCCTGAGACCATCCAAGACTTTCAAGTCTTGAATCCGGTCACGGCCACACTGAACTTCGGAGATCAAGAGTTCGGTGATATTCAAGTGCCTATGAGCGCTCTCCAATTGCGTCAGACCGGCCAGAAGACTATCTACTCCAAATACCCAACGGAGCAGGAACACGAGGCGGCAGCACATGGGCTCAGCAACATCATTGCTCAGAGAATTTGAGAGATACTACAAAACTCCTCTGAACACAAGCGTTGTCGATTGCCTGCTCGAATCACTCCTTGCCTTCGATGAACTCGATCGCTGGACAGAGACAACCTCGGCCATCCACGAACTTGGTTGCACACTAGCCAAGAAGCGTGTCAAACCTATCACGCTGAAGACCAACACGAGTCGGAGCTACCAATTCCCCGGCAACTTCTATCATATCAAAAAGTGGGCTGATCGTGTCTATCGACAGGCTCCGCACTGTCTGATCTTCCTACACAACCCGCTACATCGAGTTTATGAGCCCACTCTGGAAGCTCGACCCGATGAGTTCGTGATCTGCCTCGATCTTTCAGAACATCTGGATTTCTTAGAGGCCCAGATCGAGAAGCTCGGTCCAGTCACGCTGTATGTCAAACCCAATACTCTGCTCCAAATCACCACGAACCCAACCATCTTGGCCCGTGTGAATGCACTGAATCTTAACTGCATCACCAATTCTGACTGGGAGCCAATCTACAAGACCGGTCTCAAGCATCGAGTTGTGGATCAGATGATTGATTGGTACAGCGGGCTCAACTTCTACACCTGCGATGCTGGCGAGAAGCATGTACTGCCATTGTTCCATCTCGCAGGCAGTCAGTCGCAGAATTTGCTCAACACTGAGGAATGGTGCCCAAAAACCATAGATGATGAGTTTGTGCCTGTCGGCCCCACGGTTTGCTCTTGTGGGAAAAAGCGATTATCGTTCAAATACACGTCGCACAAGATCAACAATCCGGCGTTCCGCACAGGTTTCGTAAAGGACTTGCGAAGTCAGTACGTCAATCTCCAGATTCACGCCGGGGATGTCAACGAGGTCTTCTATGTGGTCAATGGCGAATTTCTGGACGAAAACCTGCTGATACAGCATTTTGGACCCTGTCAATTCCGAAAAGACCAGTTCTTCACGGTTGGGAACAAGTATTACAACTTCTGGAAGTCAGAACGAGCCATTCCAGAGGTCTACACCAGCGCCGAGAAGATAAACTCGTTGAAAAAGCTCAAAATTTGACGAACCCAAACTTAGAAAATGTGTCTAATGGGCAAGAAACTGCAACTGGGAGGTTTGCGATTTGGGAACTTACTCGTGCTAAGAGAAGTGACGCAACGAGGAGATCGACGCACGACTTGGCTTTGCCAGTGCGATTGCGGCATGAACGTTGTTGTTCCGGGATACAAAATGAAATCCGGACATACACAAGGCTGTAGATCATGCGGCTGGATAAAAGCTGGCATCACCCGTAAGGGTGGAGAACTGTCCTCCGGAACATGGCGCATAATCATTAATGGAGCAAGAGACAGAAGCCTTGCTTTTGAGATCACAAGAGAAGAAGCACTTCAAAAGTTCGTAGATCAAAAGCGAAAATGCGCTCTGACAGGAGTCGATCTCGTTTTGAAACGCAACACCGGCGAACCCAGAAGTAAAGTGACGGCTTCGCTCGATCGCATTGACTCATCCAAAGGATACTTCCTCAGTAATGTCCAATGGGTACATAAAATCATAAACATAATGAAAAAGAACATGCCGGAAGCATTGTTCATCGAGTGGTGTAGTAAAGTCGCTGTCCATTGGGAGAAAACCAAATGTCTAACATCGTCCACGATCTCTACAAGAGGAAACTTGCTATGTGCCCCTCTTGGCTTGCCAGTAATACAATGTACTTGACCATTATGGGCTCGCACGCCTATGGTGTTGCGGATACGTCTGTGAAGAGCAAGATGCCGGACTATGACGTTTACGGGTGGTGCATTCCGCCCAAAGACCAAATTTTCCTGCATCTGACTGGGTACATCGACGGCTTCGGCACCAAACCTCAGCAGTTCGAGCAGTACCAGCAGCATCATATCATTGACGAGGACGCCCTCGGGGGGCACGGCAAAGAATGGGACTTGTCGATCTTCAGCATCGTCAAGTTCTTCGAGCTTTGTCGGCAGAACAACCCCAACATGATCGACTCTCTCTTCACGCCCGAGAACTGTGTCATTCATGCCACAGAAATTGGGCAGCTTGTCCGTGACAATCGTCGGTTGTTCTTGAGCAAGGAAGCATGGAAGAAATTCCGAGGCTATGCTCAAAGCCAACTGAAGAAGATGAACGACAAGAACCCGATCGGAGGTCGCAAAGAGATCATCGAGAAGTTCGGGTATGATGTGAAGTTTGCATATCATATTTTGCGGCTTTTCGATGAGGCCGAGCAGATCATGTTGGAAGGCGACATTGACCTTCAGAGGGCCAAAGAACCAATGAAGGCGATCCGCCGGGGAGACTGGACGGCTCAAGAGGTTCGTGATTGGGCAATGGAAAAGGAGAAAGCCCTCGAAGTTGCCTACACAAACTGCAAATTGCCGGTTCAACCTGACGAGGAGAAGCTCAGGCAGCTACTTCTCCAATGCCTTGAGATTCACTACGGTTCGCTCGACAAGTGCGTGGCGAACACAACGTGGGCCGAGCAGGCATTGAAGGACATCGACGTTTTGATGAACGCAGTCAGAAACAAGCTCTACGCCTGACAGAAAGCCCAGCCAATTGGCTGGGCTTTCTCGTTTAACACTCGTAAATACTTTCGATGGAGAAGCCTGAAGATGAACTGATCAAAGTCGTACAAAACTCCGAACCGGACATCGAGGAGATTGCGCCGGTCGCTCCAATCATTCCAACAGTTGTAACGGACGAGGAATGGGATAGTTTCTGGGGCGATCCCGAACCATATGTGTGGAAACCAGTTGAGGCTCCGAAACCAGAGGTCAAGACTCTTGTCGAGCCGGAAATTGCAACGCCACCAGAAAAGGTTGACCAATGGGGAGACTCCGACTGGGACAACGTCGTCCTCGTCATCCAATCCGCAGAATGTAAGTGCCCTGACAAACCAGACGGTTGCACTGTTAATTTCTCTGCATCCTACCAAGTCGGAAATACACCATCAGAGAGTCCTCTTCAGGTAAAGATGACGGTCACTATAGCCACGCCTGTTGGCACAGCAACCATTGATATCAACTGGGGCGACGGAAATACAGACACCGATCTCAGTCCAGCAAGCTCTCCATATACTCATATTTACGATGAAGAAGGCACCTACTTCGTCTGCATCACGGCATTTGACGATATGGGCACTCCTGAAGACGAAGAAGACGACTGTCTCCATTGCGAAAAAATGGAGATCACTGTCGTTTGCGTACTCGAACTTAGTTCTGTCAGTGTCCAATATGGAAACACGCCATCAGAAAATCCACTCCAAGCGGAAATAACCCCTGCTCCGACCGGCGTATTCGGCACAGCGACCTATGACATTGATTGGGGCGATGGGAATACTGACAGCGGATTGACTCTAAGTCCATATACACACATTTACGATGAACAAGGAGCATACACTGTGACAATCACAGTCACAGACGATTCTGGTTGTTCTGACGAATACGAAACAACTGTTTATCCAACCTGTGTTCTCTTTGGAAGTTCTGCTGGGCCATCGTATGGCAGTCCTCCCTCTTCAAGCCCTCTTCAAGTTTCAGTCAACCCTTCGCCAACAGGCGTATACGGCACAGCAACCTATGACATTGATTGGGGTGATGGCGACACTGACACTGGATTGACTATAAGCCCATTTACACATCTTTATGATATGGAAGGCACCTATGTGATCACAGTGACCGTCACCGATGATTCTGGTTGTACTGATGAATTTGAGTTGGTAGCTTACCCAGAATGTATGCTTCAGATAACCGGGGGTTCAATTAGCGTCAGCTATGGCAGTCCTCCGGCTTCAAGCCCTCTTCAGGTCTCCATCAATCCTGCGCCAACAAGCGTTTTCGGTTCTCCATCCTATGACATTGATTGGGGCGATGGGCATAGCGATACAGGAATGACAACAACACCGATTACGCACATTTATGACATGGAAGGCGATTATACAATCAACGTTACAGTGAGTGATGCCACATCATGCACTGCTGAAGCCTCAGTAGAAGCAAGTCCTGCATGTGTGCTCGAACTGAGCAGCGTTTCGTATACCGAGGCTAGTCTCAATGTGACACTAACAACATCGCCAACCAGCGTTTGGGGTTCACCAGTTTACGAAATTGATTGGGGCGACGGAATGACAAGCACCATTCTCAATCACATTTATGCTGCACCGGGAACCTACACTGTCCTCGTAACCGTTACAGATGATAGCGGTTGCACAGACGACCACGAGCTTGAGGTCGAAGTCATTGGGTAATCTAACGTTCAACGTGGAATAGAATGCTGTACTCAGAGAAAGCCCTCTCGAAGAGGGCTCTTTCTTCTGGCTTCAACTCTCTAAATGACACAACATCGAGACGCCGTGTCGCCATGTTGATGTACTTGATCCCACGGATTCCAAGCTGAGTAGCCCGACGACTGATCTCATCGCTGGTAACACCGGCAGCAGAAAACTCTCGTTGCTTCAAGAACTTGAACTTTCTATAGAGACGGCCACAGGGACACTTCTGATAGTCCTCAGCGATCTCCGCATAGTCTCCATTCCAATAGTTGATGAATGGCATAGCCAACGAAAAATAGTCAGTACATATGAGCTTACCGTTGCGTGAGGTCGAGTAAGAGATGTTGTCCATCAGATGGTATGTGCCATAAGGACAAGTAAAGAAGCTCGCACCGCCGTCCCAACACCTCATGTGATCACACCAGCGATCAATCAGTCCATTTCCTTTGAGATAAGCAACGTCTGCTGGGAAAATACCTTCCCCGGTATTGCTCATCAATGTGCAGATTTTGTCTTTCGCATTGTTCTTCTTGATGAAGTCCAACAAAGAAGACAACAGTGGCCCACTGGTCAGCAGGATATCGAACTTGTTCGCTGTCAGGAACTCGTACACCTGCTGGAAGTACCGAGGGCGATCATTGTAGTAGAAATCATTTTGAGATGCGTAGGAGACAACATTGTTGATTCCGTGATTACGCATCACTCCGACCCGAGGAATCTTGTTCATTAGAAGGTCTGCGCCTTTCTGATGAAAGTCACGACCAAGCAGGAAGCTGAACACCTTGGCTGGCCGCTTGATTGAGTGTTCCTTGGAGATCATCTCGTAATGGAACTCTTCCTCGATCTTGTGATATGCCTCTTCCCAGACGTAATAGGTCGCAATGTGGCCGGTCCTCGTCCCGTTTGTAGAGAGCTTGAGGGGATTTACTCCGGGTAGGTAGAACATAGAGTTGCGAGTGGCAACCCTCGGCTCGCCCTTGGAGTTATCACGGGCATACTTCTTGAGCTTCTTAGTCATGTAGTCTACAACGAAACGAATACTTTCCTCGTCGAAGTACATGAGGTCTTTGGAGAGAGGACTGTTCAAGTACCTCATCAGGAACCGCTGTGTCGTCCCAACGTCCAAGTCCTTCAGCGTTTTGGTGACAAATTTCAACATCCTACTCTATTTAAGCGTTATGAAAGCATCGTTCATCATCGGGTTCCACACCCAACGTTTTGACAATCTCCTACAAACTCTAAGATTCCTGATTCGAGATCATATAGGAGTTGCAGCGAGGTCTCAGCTTGTCACCATTTGTCAAGACAACGTATCACCAGAGACAATCTCTCAAGCAAGCATTGTCTCGCATCGTCCGCCAGACCCCATCAAACATTTCGAGGAGCTTTGCTCCAAGTTTGGCCAGTGGGACCATCACGATCTGAACGTGCCATGTATGCAACTGCCGAAGATCACCAACTTCGGCGTCGATAAGGCAGTTGCAGACAAGCTCATCATTCTGGAGAGCGACCGCATCCTTCCCAAGGGATATTTCTCAGAAGTCCTGTTTTTGCTTGATGACAACGTCCAGATTACCTGTCGGAATATGAAGAAATTGACACAGCCATCGATCGACGAACATATCGATCGGGCCATGTTCCCAAACGTGAACGAGCATAGATCGCCGTCCAATGAGATTGGCATGAGAAACATGTGGTCGGGCAATACTGCCTTGACGAAAGCCGCCTTCTACAAGGCGGGGAAGATGGACGAGGAGTATGAGGGTTATGGTTGGGCCGACTCTGACATGACCTACAGAATGGAAGCGATTGGTGTTGAGTCGGTGTTCCGCCCTGAGATAGAATTGCATCTCTGGCATCCAGCAGCGACATACGGCTCTGGAGATCAGAAGCTCATGTTCATCAACAACGGCAAGAGGTTTCTTCAGAAGTGGAACAAGCCAGCGCCGGGCTGGTTCAAGGAAGAGATCATCCAATACAACAAGAAAAGGATGTTGATATGAACTGCATGGTTGTTTATCACTGGTGGGCCGAGCCTGATGATCCGCCGGTTTGGGCCAATCACCGTTCACCAATCATTTTGTCGATCGCAACACTGCGGGCCTGCAACCCAGACATTCCCATTGTGGTTCTGGACGCTTCGGCATCCGGGAAAACGCCCCACAACTACTCAGACTGGGGCGACTGGCGTCAAAAACTCAACTTCAAGGTTTGCCGGATTCAACCGAGCATGATGTGGGCGGCAGAAAGGATCAACGGCTGGAAACACCTTTCCAGAATCGACGATGTGTTCCAATTCGCTGACCACTATGAGAGCGACAATACCATCATCTATTGTGATTCAGACGTGTTCTGGCTCAAAAACCCGCTACCTCTGAACCACGACTCGGCCAACTTCTGTTTTGATGGGTGGAACACTGGTTTCTTCTATTTCAACCGGCACCACGCCACATCGTTTCGGCACATCTTCAGCGCCTATACCACAGCAGCGATCTACTCTGAAGAACTTCGATTCGTCATCGGCAAAAACATCAACTACGACAATTGGTACGGAGTCTGGGACGAGCAGATCATCACTTACATGAAGTCCCTACATCCTGAACTCTTCTCAATCATTGCCAAGGAAGAGCATTTCGCCATGAGGGATATGGGCAAGGCGGACCTTGACAAGGTCAAAATGTTCCACTGCAACGGGACAATGGTAGCGAACCCCGTGACAGAATATCCGGGGCTCAAACAGCATTCCCGAGGGTTAACCTGCTTGATCTTCGAGGAGTTCTACGACAAGCTCCTCGGCGTTCTATCGGAAGAAGACCTCAATACCATCTTCACGAACGCTGAGCGGTCCAAGTTCTCAAAGCGATTCAAGCTGCAAGATGCGTCCAAACTAAGAGCCGACGCTTCAGGTCATTATCGCTTGCTCGACTTGTACTCAGAAGGCCGAACGCCCACGTTTGCGTAGGATAAAGTCCACAACAACACGATCGACTTCTGTGTAAACCGTGTGCCAGTAACGGAACTCACCTCGGTTGGGGTTCGTCACATAGAACATGCGGAAGTCGAAGCCCTTATCAAAATGGGTCGTGAAATGCCCATCATGGTAGGTCTTCATGAAAGATCGGTCGGGCTGTGCAGCATAGATGAATTGTGCGTGCCAGCCGGGAGACGTGACACCGTCAGTCCACTCGTGATATCCACCGGGCGGATACCAGACGGCCTCATTGAAAGTCACAAGATCAGCCGGGATGGGCAGAGCCGTCGCAATTTGCTGACGCAGGAGCCCTTCCAACTCGCCGCTGGGCTGAATCTTAGTGCGGGTCTTATGCCAAACGCCGTCGTACTTGGCTACTCGAAGCTCTTCAAAGATCATCTGTAGCCAAGTATCCGACGTGCGTTTCTTGCCGTTTTTGTCGATCTCTTTGCGAGGCAATTTCGTGATTGCAGCGGCATGACTGCAAAACTTCTCACGAATATCTTTAGTTACGTGTAGGGTCTTCATAACTTATAATAGTCGCCTCGCCTGCCGTTAAAACAGCAAATCGAACTTGCCCTTCTTGAAAATGCTCTTCAGATCACGGGTTTTCTTACCGGTGACGTGATCTGTGGCCCTCGATTCCAAGAAGTTGTAGGTGCGCTTCTTATCCCCACGCTGGGCCGTGCTGGTCGATTGATTGTGCTCCTCGTCGTACTTCTGCTTGGCAATGGCATTGACACGAGCAGTAAGGAGTCTCAGAGCTTCTTCCTTGTTGTCGCTCTGACTGCGGCCATTACAGCAAAAGACCTGTAGGCCGGTTGGGATGTGCTTCGCTCGAACAGCGGTTTCTGTCTTGTTCCGATGCTGCCCGCCGGGGCCAGAGCCCTTAGTTGTCGTCACATCCAATTCATGCGATGGAAGCGGCTTCGAGATAAACTCTGGGAGTACGGGATAGACGGCTACATTAACGTAGCTGGTCTGTTTGCGGCCACTCATCTCTGTGAATGGCACCCGCTGAATGACGTGTCCACCGGGTTCATGCTGGAAATGCTTTCCGGCATTCTTCCCCATGATCTTGGCGAGCTTGTGACCATCGCCCGAGTCAAGTAACTCGGCGCTCAAGCCAAGATTGGATACATATTTGAGGTATGCGGAGAACAACTCATCGACGAACTGCTTGCTATCCTTGCCGCCTTCGCCGAACCTGATCTCCAGAATGATTTCTGAGGCGTCCGCCAACCCCCGAGATTTCACTTCTGGGTTCGGGTCAAAGCCACCTCCGTTTGTCGTTGTGCTTACTCATAACAGTTCTCCTTGTAGGGTGCCGCTCCGGCACATTGGTTTGATATTGTAGCATTCGTATGAAAGAATTTCAATCCCAAAGCCTAAATAATCACTCTGAGAACGAATTCAAGACGAGGAAGAAATGACCTATTCATTTTTTGAGCTTTTTCACCTGCTAGAGTCCGGCAAGCCGACTCCACCTAATACACATCTGCATGACGATAGGGACGAAAAAGAACCTGCTTTCATCCCAAGTCAACAAAAAGATGGCGAGAGGGAACGCACAGCTAATCAAAAGAAAAGTATGAGGTCGCTGGACGACCTTGTCAATAAAGTCTACAACACTCCGAAACCGCCGGGAACCGTGCAGATGCAACCACAAAAAGCTCTGCCACAGGCTCCTGCGGCAACCGCAAGTCCAGAGGCTCCAGCAAAACCAGAAGCTCCGGCTAGATCAGGTGGTGCCGACCCTCGTGCTCAAATGCCACTCCGTTCCTTGAAGTCAAACTCTCGTATCAGAGACAATGATCTCAAGCGGACAACGGGCAATGAATACAAGCCCGGTATTGACGCAAGAAACAAAGAAAAGTCAGTTGCTCGCCAGACTGATCCAATTACAGATTTCAATGACAAGTGGAACAAAAGCAAAGCTACTCTCCACTTTGTAAGCCAGAAACTTGCACAACTTGGTTATCAAGTGCCACCGGGCATCTTCACGCTGAGTGTCAAGCCAACTGGACGAGAAAATGAACTTGTCGTAAAACCTGAACACGCTCATGAAGCTCTTCGGGCTGCACGGGATGTGTTCCGCCGGGAACGAGGCCAGAATGATCAGACAGCTTATCATGGTCACTTCCGTGACGCCTTGACGGCTGACAGAGAACACGGGCAACCAAAAACTGGTCAACAACGTTTCACAGATTCTCTTGCTGTCAAAATCGATGGCATTCTGACGAAAGACCAAAAAGCACAAGAAGGTGGTGTCCAAGCACAATTCTTGGGCCGCAAAATGCCTCTAGCTGAATTCATTCAGGCAATGGCCCAACGTCTTGGCAGAACTCCACAGGAAGTAGCTCCAGCCGTCGAGCGTCTCTTGAAGATGGCCCCTCATCTCTTCAAGGGCTTCAAGAGTGGTTCAATCATGGCTATCCCACAAGGTAAAAGCAACGATCTGGAACACGACAAGGTCTTCTCGAAAACAGATGTCCCACGAGCCCGTGACACCGGCAGTGGCGGGTTTGATGCTGCTCCGGAAGCTCCAAAGGAAGCCCCTGCTGAAGACGACGAAGGCGCATTCAAGCAAATGTTTGATCGTCGTCGTTCAATGCTGGACGCAGCCATTGCCGGTAAGAGCGACAAAATGCAAGCTCAAAAGGCTGCCGAACAGCTTGAGAAGTTTCTCATGCAGTACCAAGACCAACCGTGGTTCGAGAAGTACGCTAACGAACTCGGAGGCTACATTGACGAACTCGGGAAAGACGCTGCCCCGAAAAAGGAATGGAGCGACATGGATGTTTGGGGATACATGGATTCCCTTGTAGAATCCTACACCGGTCAATACTGACAAACACAAAAAGGCCAGCAATGCTGGCCTTTTTGATTTAATCGAATGCCTGTGTTGCAAGGCTTGTCATCCTCTTCGTCGCACATGCAAATCCTTTCGTTAAACAAAAAACGGTCGGCACTTTTAGGGTGCCGACCGTTCGATTTCAACAATCAGTGATCACTTTCCGCTCTTGCGAACGGGCGGGTCGCTGATGTCTACTGTCCAATACGCTTCCGACACAAAGCCCATCCAACTCTTCGGGGGCTTGGAGATACCCCACCTGAGCCGGTCGATCTTCGGCTTCACAGGGACCGTGCGGAGAGGCATCCTCGCCTGATCAGGAGTGCGATTGGCCTTGCGGCTATTGCACTCGATGCAACTGAGAACGCAGTTCTCCCACGTCGATGTCCCGCCCTGAGCCTTCGGGAGAACGTGATCGATGGTAAGCTCACTGGAGCCGGGACGGCAGCCACAGTATTGACAGGTCATGGAGTCCCTCTTAAAGAGGTTCCGCCTACTGAAGTGAACTGTTGGATTCGGGACACGGTCGTAGTTCGTCAGCAGGATCACTTCAGGAATCCTGAAGACCGCATTGGCTGACCGAATGCCCTCGTCTGTAGCCACTTGGCCGAGCTTCGCCCAATCCAGCCACGTCATGGCCTGATAGGACTCCGGCTCAATGATCTTGGCCTTTGGAACGTCTGTAGGACTCTCCTGCCAGACCATCAGAATGGCCTTGTTCAACGAAGTTGTCCCGATAGGCTGCCACTTCTTGTTCAGAACCAACACCCTTTGACTCATTTTGCTCATCGATCTCTCCTTCTCGAAATCTATGTGAAACACATTGTTGTTTCCTCCACTGTGACTGAAGGATTCGATTTTGGCCGTCAACTCAACGGCCCTCTGTCGAACTTTCTTCCTTATGTATCCGGAACGGCTAAAAGCCTTCCCGCACCCAATTCACTTTCTTCGTGGTCTTTTTCTGCTCTTGTCTTCGCCGCAGAATGGTCACGAATATCTCCATCTGGGCTGGCGTCAGACGATTAAGGTCGTTAATCGGCCCTTGCCAGCCCACTTCCCCAGTTCGTTGCTGGTACTCTTCGCTTCGACGCAGTGCTTCTACAAGCCATACTGAATCAGAACAAAAATCGAGGTAAAGACATCCCCAACCGAAGAACCAGCAGAACAAGATTAGCAGCGCCATCCACTCCATCAGGCTCGCAACTCCTGCACGACCTTCTTGACCGTGTCTCCTTCGACCGCCTGCCCCTTGCCCTTGAAGTGCTTCATCACGAGACCCATTGCTGGACCCTCGCCTCGGGCTGACTTCACATCAATACCCGCCTCAAGCAAGGCGGTCTTGATCTGATCAGCCGTAAGGAAGGCCGGGAGCAACTGTTGCAACAGGACATTCTCTTCGAGAGCCTTGGCATGCCTCGGATCATCTTCCGCAAGATGAGTCAGGCACTCTTCATTGCCCGCAACCATCTTACGGACAAGGTTGAACCCCATCTCGTCCGTACCGAGAGCCGTGGCTGTCTTCTGCTGCCATTCGCCCAGCACAACCTTCAAGAGGTTCCGAGCCGGAGACCCATGCGGTGTCTCATTGATCTTTTTTCTCAGTTCTTGCTCAAACATTTTCGACTCCTCGCAGTTCTGACACAGAAGACTTGCCGAGGTTCGGCAAATCTTTGCTCAATTACCCGACTTTCTTGGTCTTGGCGGTTGGGACCGGCTTTTTCTCATCCAAAGCCTTCTTCCCAGCCTGCCGTTCTTCGTACCGTCGAATGGCGTCTTGATTCATTTTGATGATCGTTGCCAAATCCCACATCGTCGGGCTCCTTGGTGGTTGTGATGGGACGCCGAAGTTTACCATTTTCAAGGGACATCTTCAATAGGCGAACAAAAAAGGCGAACGCCGGATTGCTCCAACGTTCGCCTTACCTCGACCGGCTCTTACGCTTCGCTTATGGCTTAGCGGGTTGCCAGTAGAACCACGTTGGGAACTTCTCTTCAAGGTCTCCGAGATAGTTCGGCCCGTTTCCGAGCTTAATCAGCTTGAAGCCGTTGGGATTTGCCGGAGGCGGTGGCAAATCTGCGGGTGGCTTGGCAGCGTCAGCAGCCTTGACGCTGTAGCTGAACTCCACCCCATTGTCTTCGATTGGCAGCTTCTTGAGTTGCTCATCGGTCGGCATGGGCACATTGTCGTCGATGGCCCATTCCACACTGGCTTGCTTCGCCCACGTTCTCATCCGGCGGACGGGAACAATGAGGTTGAAAGTCTCGCCTGCACCTCTGACCAACATTCCCATCATGCGTCCATCCTTCAGATAGACACCACCACCCGAACTTCCGGGGAAGGCATTGACCGTTGTCTGATCAAACACCTTGTTGTCGAGCAGACGCCCATGCTGGGACATGATGCCTTGAGTCATCGAGTTGCTTCCCATCTGGCCCAGCAAAGAGCCAACATGGAGTAAGTCTGTGCCGATCGGGGGAATCGTTTCATCGAGATAGAAAGTCACGCTTTCCAGACCGAAGTTCTTCTTGCGAACTCGGAGCAGTGCGAGGTCTTCCTCGGCGCTGTACCGAATCACTTGAGCGAACATCTCGATCTTTCCGACGTTACGGCCCTCTTCTGTGAGTCCCTTTACGATCATGGCATCGTCGAACTCGACAACCGTCTTTGGCGTACCGCTCTTGCCATCGATGATGGAGCGGGTCTTGCGCAGATTGTCTACAACGTGGGCTGCGGTCCAGACATAGTCGCACGCTGATCCGTCTGGCATTTTTCGGGTCTTGATGACCCCCGAGCCTTCACCGCCGCCCATGCGGTTCTTCGAGACGATCGTCACCGAAATTGTCTGAAGGTGGTCGGCCACCTTCTGCTTATCGGCGATTTCATCCGCATGTGCGAATGGTGTGTAAAGCACTGCGAGCAGTGCAAAGGTTGCTACGAACTTCATCAAGTCCTCCTTGAGTGTTTTTGACCCTACTATCCTAGTAGGGCGATTCCAAAAATCTGTAGAAAAAATGGGGCATCCTGCCCCACCAGCCTCCGGCTGGTCTCATCCCTGAGATTCCCTCATCCTGAGATCGAGCATACCTTGCCATCCTAGCAAGGCTGTCATCCTTGACATGCCCTACCCTTTCGGGCTTTCAGTGTTCGGTGGCGGAAGATCGTCCTTGGCACCAGCGAACATCTTGTCCGAGATCGTTTGCAACGCACCAGCAATCCGATAGTAGATGGCCCGGAACATGCGACGGACGAAGTCATTGATCAGAGACCAGATCATACTGACCCACCAGAACGTCATCCAGCGGAGAATGCGAGCCTTCTCTGCCGATGCGACGGGGGCAACACCGAGTTTGTCAGTATATCTGAAAGAGTTCTCCTTGGTCAATGCCTTGGAAAAGTCTTCCTTCAGACCATCAGGAACCGTAAGACCACTGACATCACGGTCTTGGAGCCACTCACGCTTCCACTCATTGTAGTCTTCGAGCTTGTCACGACAGTAAATCCACCACTTCGCTGTGCCCCAGCAAGCGCCGAGGACGAAGTAAGCTGCCGTACCGGCCACAATATGCCAAGGATGGCTGGCAATATAGCCGATGAAGTCCACGTTGCCACACCATTGCAGTGCAGCCGCACCGATCAAAACCGCCGCCGTAGCTCCGAATCCGTTTTCATTCTCGATGAATACGAAAAGCAGGATGATTTCGGCGATGATCAACGCCCAAAACCAGAAAGTCCCCACCACGAAGAGTTCGAACATCTACATTCTCCTTGCGACTCCGAATCAACAACACAAGGATATTAGCAGACCTTCACAATTCATACAAGAGGACTTGTCTACTTCGTATCAAGCCAAACGCCCTCGAAATACTTCTGGATAAATTGCCTCATCGGCTCCGCAGAAGGACTCGTTTGTAGCTGGTTCAGCAACTTTTCCTGATCCTCCCAAACGAACTCCTTCATTTTAGAGCCCAAAACGTAGGTCTGATTTGCACGCTTCAGTTCCCACAACAAAAACGACCGAAACTGCTGATTGGTTTCCCAGTAACTTGAATCATATTTCTCGACCGCCATTGCCAAAGCGAGGGAATAAATCGAGAAATCAAGACAACCATAAACCCCATCTGTCCGAGAGCCATCCTTGCCCTTGTATCGACCGGCTTGAACGTCTTCGACGTTAACGATGGCTCCATTCACATAGGCAACCCACTCATCGAGAATATACAAGGGCGTGTCATCCCAAGCCGTTTGCCCACGAATGTAGAGTCCGTATCTGTATGACCTCAAATTTTCGGGCACAAACTCGATGACCTTGCTTTTACGCATTTTGGGTTCTTCAATAATTACCCCACGGCCATTCAGCACATAAAGACCATTCACTTTCTTGCCGGATTCTCTTGTATGAAGATTCCTCAAGTAGGAATGAATACCATGTGTTATTTCATGAGCGTTTGTAGCTCTGTCAGCCCGATCGCCAAATGGCGCTTCTTGGCTGTGCCTCATGATGTCGCCATAAGCAGACTGTTCGGAGTGCTGCCGGAATTCGGGCACTTCCACAAATACAGGAACAATCTCTGACTTAGGCGGGGGCTGCGTGGGAATGGATGGGGGAGGTTCAATCTGGCGTGGGGTCGGAACCTCTACTACAACCGGGGGAGAATAATGCCTGTGTAGATACAGACCAACATTCATGCCAAATGCGACAAGAATCCCAAAGATCAAGAACCCTTTCATGGGTTTATCTAGGAATATCTGTCACAATTATTGCCCCCAAATTGTAGTAGCTCTCCACCTCATGTTGAAACCCATATCTTTCCAGAACCCCTGTGACGAGTTCCTTCATGGGCTGACTGTTCCCTGTGATAATCCGACACGGAAAATCACAGGCGAGCACAAAGTCTTCAACCTTGCGCTCGACGTGTTCGTAATAAACACCGTGAAGATCAAGTTCGGGCAACATAGTCGGCTGTCGCCTCAAGAACTCGCTGACAGAGCTTCAGGTCGAACTCTCCATTCGTTCTGACACGGCTCTCCATGTCGATCCAGATTGTGGAATCACCCACAACCTGCTCGATCCTCTTCAGTTCTTCCTTGATGTTGTCGGGGCCGAGGCCACCAGCGTAGCCACAGATAACTCCATTGATCGATTTCGGCCATGTCTTCGTCAACTTTCCTCGACCGCCCGAGGTATCAAACAGCGCTTGAATGCCGTGCTGCCTGAAGAGTTCAACAGGTGCAGCGACAGTATACGCCCCGCCGAAGATGAACGGAGCAACCTTTGCTTTGGTGTCCCATTCTCGGGCGGATTTGATCGCTCGCCACAACGAGTGCTCCGGGCCAAACCCGAGAACTTCCGTCAGGCGTCCCTTGGCCATATTGAACTGGAACCGATTGAACCGATCCGTGTCTTTGCACAAAAAACTGAAGTGTCCGTTGATGGTCCTGTTCACATATTCACCGCACAGGTGAGCCGAGAGATTGAGAGACTCTTGGTGCATCAAATCGACGACCCATTTCCAGCTTGGGTATCGCTCCTTGTTTGACTTCGATGGGTGGAAAAGGATCGCCCACTCCACAAACGGGTAAGTCTTGCTAAGAGCTACCATGTCTGGGATCGAAGTTTTGTCGTCAGCGCCGGTTAGCGTCACGCATTTGAGTTTCATGATGAGTCCTTTCAGGGGGAATCGACTATTTTACCAAAATCCGTGAATCGATGCTATGTTAATACCATGAAAATCCATTTCTATAGCCCGAACAGGATCGAGCCTTGGTCCTACAAGAACGTGTATCAGATTGGCATTGGCGGCTCTGAAACTTCCCACGTCGAAATGGCTGTTCGACTCGCTGCTCGTGGGCATGAAGTCGCCAGTTATACGGACCTTCCCGAGGGAGAAGCCGGAGAATGGAATAAAGTCCAATGGCGTGACCTTTCTGAAGCCGACCTGAACGAGCCGGGTCTCTGGATTGTCTATCGTAGTCCTCATACCGGACGTGAGATCAAACCAGCCTATAACAGAAGGTATTGGCTGGTTTGTCAGGATGTGTTCTACCCCACATGGAATTCCAAGGATGTACAGAGTTTCGACCGAATCATTGGACTTTGCCCTCGTCATGTCAATGAAATACGTGCGAAAGACAAGGCCAATGCCTCAAAAGTCTGCATGTCAAGCAATGGCGTGAACATCGACGGCACCCGACTGATGAAAGAACGAGGGATCGAGCGAAACCCCAAGCGTTTGATCTGGGCTTCTTCTCCTGACCGAGGGCTCAAGGAACTCCTCGACATTTTCGAGCGTGCCAAACAACAAATCGACGATCTTGAACTGCATTGTTTCTATGGGATGGACAACATCGACAAAATTTGTGGCGGTGATCGCAAGAAATACCCTTGGAAAATCAGTTGGGATGTGTATGAGCGAGCGCAAAACATGCCGGGAATCACTTGGCAGGGACGTGTTGGCCAGTACAAGCTCTGGGAAGAGTATCTGAAGAGCGGCATCTGGTGTTATCCCACATGGTTCAGTGAAACTTCCTGTATTTCTTGCATGGAAGCTCAGGTTCTTGGGGCGATCCCAATTACAAACCCGATCTGGGCCACAGCACACAATGTGAAGCATGGGATTTTCATTGAAGGAAGCCCGGCTGAGCCTCTGATTACTTGTCGCTATGTTGATGCAATTGTCAGGTTGATCATCAACCCTGAATCCGCCGAAGCATTGAGGAAAAACATGATGGTTCATGCAGAAAGCCTCTTTAGCTGGGAGAACTGGGTCACTCAATGGGAAGAATGGATGGAGGAATCATGCTACTCGGAAGGAAAGCGTTCGGCACTGTTGCATACATGGGAGGGCTTCCAGCAGTATTGGAAACATTTGCATGGTCATGGTCGCAAATGGTTCAATACAATGAAGAAGTCGTTGCAACCCCAACAAACTACATCCATTACAACCGCACCAAGTTCTCAGATCACGGTCCCGCCAGAAACAATCTCGTCGCCCAGTTCCTTGGGGACTGGCTGATTCAGTTTGATACAGACCACGAGTTTGAGCCAGACATCGTGGAAAGAATGCTGAGAACAGCCAACACATTCGGCATAGATGTCTTAACAGGCGTATATATGATGAAGCAGGAACCGCATGTTCCGGTGCTGTATCAGTGGATTAAGATTGGCGAAAAGGACGGTCTACAACCACTGGCACGCTGGGACAAGAGTTGCAAGGTTCTTCAGATCGGCTCCGCTGGTGCTGGATGTTTGTTTGTCAGAAGGAACGTGTTCGATAGGATCGTAAGCGAACTTGGCGAACAACCTTTCGACAAAATTCATCCCTACAGTGAAGATCACTCATTTTTCCATCGTCTCAAGAGACTTGGAATTAAGGCTTTTGCCGACATGAGTATTGAAAGCCGTCATTTGAAAATCGAACCTGTTCCACTAAGTAAGATTGATACCGAACAGTTGTCTGTTGGGGAAGGTTTTTACGTTCAGGGGTACAAGTAATGGCAAATCCGTATTTTGTAAAAGTCGGCACATTCAATGGCGGTCTGGGCGTCGCTCAGAGCGGCTTCGCCACATTCAGCTTTGTTATGACAAGCGACTTTGAGTGCCTTGTACCCATCCAAATCAACAATCCGGGAACCACATCGATTTCTGCTGGCGGCACAGTCTTTCTCTACCGATCTGTTGATAATGGGGCAACATGGGAGACCGAACCATTCATTGGTGGCGGTTTCAGAAAGCCTACCGCCGCCAGCCAAGTTCAGCGTCTCGATGTTCCGCTCGTCACCGGATGGTATCTCGTGTCAGTAAATGTCGGCGGTGGTGCCGCCACGACTTGGACCGTTCAGCAGTTGACTGCTGAAGTCCTGACCGCTTATGCCTAATCGTTATGGGAGAGTCCAATCCCGTGTGCCCCCATCTTATGCACAGGGATATGCCTGCGACTCTCGTGAAGCTCTTTACCCTGATCTGTGGATCGGTTGTATTGGCGCATGGGCTCCATGCCTTGGGCCGACGAACCGTACTCTGTTTGACGTTACAGGGCAACATAATCTAACCCTCACGGGCTTCACTGCAAACACGATCCAAAATGCGTGGAAGGCCGAACCGGGTACGTCGCCTGCCAGCACCTCGGCAACGATTCAAGAAGGACAATATGCGCTGAACCTCAATGGTTCTACCGACTATGCCTTCAACGTGAATACAAGGGGATTCACTGGCGGAACCTCTATGTCTTGGTCCGCTTGGATGAAGACGGCCACAGCGGGTCAGGTCAACAAATACATTTGCAGCTTACCTAACGCATCGACTACCAATGGTTTTGATATCAACGTCAACCTCGCCACGGTTAGATCACTCTGTGCAACAACAGCCGCAACGAGCACGTTAACTTCCCCCAGCTTTACCTATGCTTTCACCGGGTGGCATCATCTCGCCACCACATGGGATGGTCGTGTACATAAATTGTACATTGATGGCCTTCTTGTTGCACAAGGAAACCTTGCTGGAACGTTGAACGTCCCACTGAATCAAATCTCCATTGGAGGTTTCAGCAGTGGCTTTGTGCAATCATTTGGTGGATTGATTGACGATGTCAGACTCTACGACAGAGGGTTGGAAGAAAGAGATGTCATTGCATTGGCAACTCGCCGTGGCATCTCGTATGAGCTAAAACAACGCAGCATTGCTGCGTTCAGCAAGAACCTGAACATCGTTTCGGCTGGTGCAGTCGTTGCTGGCGGCTCCGCTGATGTTTACCAAATTAGTTCCCCTCAAGTCTTCACAGACCTTGAGATCGTCAAGCCAAGACAAAAGAAGCCTAGCTTCGCTCTTGGCTTCAACCGAAAAACATCAAACCACTACAAACATCCTGAACTTTGGCAGGGTTGCGTAGGCGCATGGTTGCCATCTGCCGGTCCTAGCAACTATTCAGTCCAAGATTTCTCTGGCGGCAACAACCATGCTGTGCTGACCGGATACACCTCGTTGCCAATTCAAGACGCTTGGGTTGTAGACGATGGAGAATATGCTCTCCAATTCGGCGGATCACAGGTCGCCCAAGTGATTTTCCCAAAACCCAGCGCATCAGCGCTCAGCTTCGCCGCAGCAACCTGTTGGTTCAAGACTGATATCGACCAGACATCGAATTTGGTTCAGTTTTCTAGCTTGGGCTTCGGGCCGAATGGCGTCAACACCATTCGGACAAACATCTCAAGCCTTGTAGACGACAAAACATTGACATACGCAGGCAGGGGGTGGACCTTTGCTGCATTTACAACAGCCGGAAACAGCAATTATTTCTGGTTTGACAACCGCCTCATCACCAGCATCAATCTTAACCCTTTGGTTGGGATTTCAATGAGCTTCGGCTCATCGTTCACTGGCTTGATCGATGATGTTAGATTTTATGAACGACATCTAACGCAAAGCGATATCCACAAACTACGCAGTCGTCGTGGCGCTGCCTATGAAGTGCCACGAACTCGCAAGAGACTCGTACATCATGGCCACATCAAAATGGGCGTTCGTTGTGGCGGTACGGCTCATGTCACGATAGCACCCAAGGTCATCTTTAAGCGAACTCCAGTCCGACCCTCGATTTCCTATGGATTCGCTCGAACATCAGACCAAGCTCTACACTGGAGATTGTGGGATGGATGTGTTGCCGCTTGGTCTCCATCGATAGGGCAAACCGGCAACCAACTCTACGATCTAAGCAACAATGGACTTGACGGCTCGCTCAATGCCTTCGACATGAACAACTGGACTCATGAGGGTCTATCGTTCAACGGCACCAACAACTTCGTCAATATGGGCTCGCCAGCGAGCTTGGACCTAAAAAACCAAGTGTCGATCTCAACTTGGTTTCGATCGACAGGAGCGCCTGCTCAAGATGCAGGCATTCTCGGCAAGGGAAGTTTCGCCACAACCGGCTTCCATCTTGCACATGCCGGAACCGGTGGAGCCAATGACCACAAGATTCTGTTCCATATTCAAGCCACAACGCTTGCCACCAACTTTGTCTTCAATGACAACCTCTGGCATCATGTTGTAGGAACATGGGACGGCCAGATCATGAGGGTCTACGTTGATGGCCGATTCCAGACCTCCGGAGCAAAAACCGGAGTGATGACGACGGCCACCGACTTCGAACTCGGTAGACGACCCGGTGCAGCCAATTACTTCGCTGGTGGCCTTGACGACATCAGAATCTACAACCGGGCTCTCAATGAAAGAGAGGTGACACTTCTTTCGTATAGAAAGAACATTGCCTACGAATTCTCATCGTGGGCCTATCCGATGATCCCGCCTCTGAGGACATCACAAACCTATGATGAAACGGGATCAGGCGGCGTAACATGCGGCGGTAGCAGCAACTCAAATTACGTCTACAACATTGCACCAACGGGCGGGGCAGTTTGTGGCGGAACTGCCGCTCCACTCTGCACATACAATGTCACCGGAACCGGCGGAACAGTTTGTGAAGGGACGGCTGCTTTCTATGTGCTCAGAGATCACACTGGAACCGGCGGGGTAGTCTGTGGAGGAACTGCCACTCCCACGGCAATCTACAACATCACTGCAACGGGCGGTGCTGTCTGTGGCGGAACTACATCGCCCGAGATCATCTATCTCCCGTCTGGCGGCGTAGTTTGTGCAGGAACCGCCCTTAGTTTTGCCATCTACAACATTACTGCGACCGGCGGTGATGTCTGTGGTGGAACTGCCACTCCACTCTGCACATACAATGTCACTGGAACTGGCGGGATAGTCTGTGGCGGCACTGCGGCCCCAACCGTCATCTACAACATCACGGCGACAGGTGGAGCCGTTTGTGGCGGAACTGCGACTTCTCTTTGCACATACAATGTCACTGGAACCGGCGGGATAGTCTGTGGCGGCACTGCGGCCCCCACCGTCATCTACAACATCACTCCAACAGGCGGCGTTGTTTGTGGCGGTACTGCGGCTCCTGAAATCATCTATCTTCCTTTGGGCGGGATCGTCTGTAGGGGCACTGCGGCTCCTACAGTCATCTACAACATTACGGCGACCGGCGGAACAGTTGTTGGCGGAACTGCCACTCCGCTCTACACATACAATGTCACTGGGACCAGTGGAGTGGTCTGTGGTGGAACCGCCGCACCTATTTGCACCTACAATGTCACTGGGACCGGTGGAGTCGTCTGTGGTGGAACCGCCGCACCTATTTGCACCTACAATATCACTGGAACTGGCGGGGCGGTTTGTGGTGGCACTGCAATCATTGATGTCAATGCGGGGATTTCAGGCGGCGTTGTTTGTGACGGCACAGCCACCTCGATCTGCACATACAATGTCACTGGGACCGGTGGAATCGTCTGCGGTGGAACCGCCGCACCTCTTTGCGCCTACAATATCACGGCGACAGGTGGAGCCGTTTGTGGTGGAACAGGCCCATCCTTCTGCATCTATACAAATACCGGAAATGGCGGTGGCAATTGCGGAGGAGCCGCAACTCCACTCTGCACGTACAATGTCACTGGAACTGGCGGGGCAGTTTGTGGAGGCACTGCGGCCCCCACCGTCATCTACAACGTTACGGGGACGGGTGGTGCGGTCTGTGGCGGCGATGCAGATGTCACAACAATATCTGGGGCCGTTGGTGGCGTTACTTGTTCTGGCTCAGCGATCTGCACAGCCATCTACAGCATTACGACCACTGGCGGGGCCGTCTGTAATGGCACTTCGGCTCCGACTGTCATCTTCATCCCATCCGGCGGGGTCGTCTGTGGGGGCACTGCGACCCCTACAGTCACCTACAATGTCACGACTACTGGCGGTGCGGTCTGTGGCGGGACTGCCGCTCCTACAGTCGCATACAATGTCACTGGAACAGGTGGGGCCGTCTGCGGCGGGACTGCAACCACCACCTGCGTCTATAGCATCACAGCAATCGGCGGGGCTGTCTGTAGCGGCACTGCTACATTTTCGTTCAACGAGGTTGGTTCAGGGGGTGTAGTCTGTGGCGGTACTGCAACTCCTACCATAATCTACAACATCACGGCCACTGGAGGAGCAGTCTGTGGTGGGACTGCAACGACCACATGCGTCTACAATTTCACAGGAAGTGGCGGCGCAGTTTGTAGCGGCACAACGGCCTTCGACAATAACATCATCGCCTCGGGCGGGGCTCAGGCTGGCGGCACAGCCTTCGTTGTCGCTTCTTACATGCCTGTTGGGGGCGTCAAGGTCGGCGGTCAGATTCCGCAGTTCTACATCGAGACTGTTTCTGGCGGGGCCAAGATCAGCGGCACTTCGACGGTCGCACTGGTCAATGTCCCAGAAGTCACTATCAGTGGCGGCGCTGTCGTGTCAGGCGATGCTTATGTCGCCGTGATGATTCAGGTCGATGCGGGCGGCTCCGGGGCCGGGCCAAACCTCAGACCGGGCAATCTTGGGTGGCTGTTTGAGTTCCTCGCTCCGATCGTTGGCAGCGACTACACGGACATGGTATTTCGATACCCAAGGAATGGGAACCCAGACGAGGACTTGCTTGTTCGGCATCCTCAAGACCAATTGTACTTGCCTGCAAAAAGAGAGCCTCGACCAAAGTCTGAGGCTCAAAAGAGATACGAACGTGCCGCCAAGCAGTCACAAAGGCTTAAAGACTACGAGCGTGCCAATGGAGTCGAGTTCTTCAATTGATCGGAAGAACTGGGACTTGCGGACTTGTCTGGGCACCATAATCCTGCAATGTCGTGTTGAAAGGGATCATTTCATATTCATGTACGGTGACGTTTTTGCCGTGGACGAGACTAGGCGTTGGCAGAGAAATGTAACAAGCATTCCCTTGTTGGCCTTCTTGTGTTACCTCGACCCAACCATCAACAATGTCACGGTCGGGATTAAAGTCATCATTCAGGCCGTAGGTGTGTTCGGGGGCTCGCACCTTGAATGTGCCGCCATCAAACAGTTTGCAAGTCGCTACCATGTGGCCGTCTTCCAAACGCATACGACCTTTGAGCTTCATTCTTTTTCTCACAACAGACCTTTCTTTGGTTTCTGTGGTCTACCAGCTTTTCCGGTGCCACGTTTCTCAAGGTTGAGGTAGAAGACATAAGACTCACGATCACTCCTTGCCATTTTGGTCTTATCGACGCCCCTGAAGATCAATCTGAGCTTCGTGTTGGGACTTTCGTAATTGAGGAGTTCTTTGAGACGTGAGAGAATCGAGGAGATGAAATTCCAGCTACCACTGATTCTGATGCCGTCCTCGCCATAGCTCTTGGTGCCACCGTCTGGCTTTTCAGCCATTGGCACCAGATAAATAGGAGTGTTCGGACGCAAATTCTTCCAGAACTGAATGACCTGATCTTTCTTCGCAGACCAGACCTTCGGCTTCGGAGTTTGTGGCTGCTGTGGTTGGTTGACCACATTCTGGACAAACTCTACAAAGTCTTGTTGCCTTATGAATTCACGGAACGATCCCATGTCGTATTTAGTTCATGACCACTCAAATCTACATACAATGGAGGTGTGCCATGAAATTGCTACAGCCTATTTTGACTATCGTCGCCGCTCTTGCTCTGGTTTTCGTCATCAGCACGATCACCTACGACATGTGCAAGAAAGAAATAATAGTCGTCGTGAATCTCAAACCGGACGCCGATCCCTTCGTTGTCTTACCACAAATTTTGCCGGGCGAGATCACCCAAATCCGAGAAGTAGATCACACCACAAAATGCTACAAAATGAGGATCAAGAGCCACAAAGAGCGTCGGGGGCTCATGGAATGGCTTCTGGGCATGGACGCTGTTGAAAGCGCTCGATTCGACGATGATTAAACAAAAGAAGGTCGGGCTGGAATCCAGCCCGACCTTCCGTCAGCACCATCTTCGTCATCGTCTTTCGCTCGGGCGACAACGGGAAGCAGGGTCACACCGCACGCTACAACAAGGGCGTTTGTGGGAGTGGCTCTTGTCGTAGGGCTTTGTTGACTTCCTCCTGCTCATCCATGTCGTGAAGAGCTAAGACTGCTGATGGAACCGACGCACGAAGCAAACAGATTTCGTCTCTCCGTCGTTCGAGAGACGGGGCAACTGGGGACTGAAGGCAGTCCCCAGTCAGCCACATTCAGCACGACAAGGATGTGCCCGCCGGGCTACGACCAACTAACGGGAGGTAAGTTAGGTCGGAGTCTGTTGGGCCGCATTCGTGCAGATGTAGCTCTGCTCCCCACCAACATGCTACGACCAACAACGCCGAATGTAAAGCACAGTCGCCAAAATTTCTGATCAAAACCCCTCACGGAGCCAGTTGACAGGCGTTCTGGTGCGGGTCCGGTCGGCGACCCACTGTTCAATCTCGGATCGGCTCATCACCCGGAGTTCTTCCCCAGAAATGTCTGCCACTTCCAAAATGGAGAACTCTTCATTGACTCGAACGCCTTCCCTCAGTTCCAAGGGAACTCCCCCGGCTCCGTTTTGACACCAGCCCGGATGTCTTCCCGAACTTTCATCAACACCTCGCCCAGCCAGTTCGTGCCTCGCCAGTTGCCTCGGTCTTCTCGACGTTCGTCATCGATTCCGAGGCCGATACCCCAGATGCAATCCGTGGGACTCGCCTCAACAAGCTCCTTGTCGCCCGTTGCCAACAAGGAGAGCTTGAACCCCTCATTCTGAGTGAACTTGGCATAGTTGCCATCGTAGACGTGATCTCTGGCGACCGCATTCCAGCGATCCGGGTCAAAGTCTCGGACCTGACGCCCCAGCGCCTTCTGATCCCGTGGCGAATCTGACTCCATGATCTCCTGCTGAATATCAGTGTCCCCGAACTCAGCAGCTTTCATTGCCATCATGTACTGCTCTGCCGTGTTGTATTCGACTCCATTCACGACAAAGTCGGAGCGGAACCATTGCGAACAGAACCCGCCGTAAAAGAAATAGCAGTCGTCTTCATCCATCACTCACCTCCAATGTCGATCTTGAATGGATTGGCCGGGTCGAGGTGCGCCATCAGTTCCTCATCCGGCTCCTCGCCGAAGAGATGCCTCGAATCATCCATGATTTTCTTGAGTTGCTCCTTCGTCGCCACACGAGTGGCCATCAGGCATCCGCCAACATGGCCGATCCACCGATGTAACTTCGTCATCGGGTAATCAGCGATCTCAGTGTTCTTCGCCAGTCGCTCGCAGAGCATAAGCAAACTCTGTGGCTGCACCTCGGGAGGCACATCAAGCCGCTGATTGTTGAACTGCTTGATCCACGCCCGGATCAAGTCAGCCATGCGATTGACAATCTCAAGGGCCAGCAGATGCGGATGCGTTGTCGTGATCACTTTAGGCTCCTCTGTCTTGCTAACGATCGCTTCCCGAATGATCTCCTGAAGCACAATCTCAACCGGAACAACACCGTTTCTCTTCGAGAATGGCTCATTTTTCTCACACTCTTCAACCGAAGAGTAGGCTACTGTCCCCTGACGTGCTCCACCCAACTCCAGATAGAAGGCCACGGAGTACATGAAGGCGTACTTCCGACCAGCCACCTTGTGCTCTGCGGCCTTCGAGACAGACACACGAACTATGCCGCATTTCTCGACAGAAGGAGTCGCTTTCGTCAAGGACTCAGCACAAGGATAGACTCTGGCAGGCACATTGCCTAGTTCCAAATCAAAATCCGTCTTGCACATGAATCCCGTAACACGACCCGTTGTATCGCCCCAAACCGGCTCCTTCATTGCAGAATCTCCTTCATATTACAATCGTCCGGCCACGGCCTCTCGTTCTCCAACTCGTGGTACAAGTTCTTTCCGTGCCAGATCACTCGACCCTTCTTGATCCAAGTGATCGAGGCATTGTCAAGAGAGTAATCCCACAAAGGAACATGGCGAGGATTCACGGTCGTTGCGACATAAAGCAGCACAAATGCCGGGAGTCCGTGCGTCACCACGACGCTTCTTTCCTTCAAGAAGTCGTGGACTCTCACCATGCGATCGAGGAACGTTTCGTTGAACTCATCCTTGAAAGGTTGTTCGCTATACAGTCCCCAGTCGAACGGACCGAACTCACTGGATCGCTGTTCGACTATAACCTCTTTGCCGCCGGAAAAGTGATTGATGTACTCTCGGAGATCGGGGGTCACGAGAAACTGGTTTTGAGTCCCCATGCCAGCCGGAGGCACTTGCCCGGAATTCAGATAAGCAGCCATTCCACGCTCGATCTCCCGAGATGTTTCCAAACACCTCAGAAACGGGCTGGTGTAGAAAGAACATGGCCTCTTGAGCTTCATCCCCTCACAGAGGTAGCGTCCCACATTGAATGATTGCCGCTTTCCGAAGTCCGTCAGGCCGTCGTCCATGTTGAGGGACTCGCCGACGTTCTGCTTACTTCGCCCATGACGAATGATGATCAGTTCTTCCTTGAACATTACACTTCTCCTATGAAAACTCTTCCAGCATCTTGTCGAGAACGGCCATACCTTCCTCAGCCAACTGTTCGGCTTTTTTGACGATTGATTTCGCCTCAGCAACAGCCTCACGGAGAGACAACGTGCTGAGTTCGCCTGATTCCTTGAGACGATACTCTGTCAGATAAGCAGCCCCCATCTCTGACATGAGGACATCGTCTTCGTCCATTTTGGGTGCCTCACGTCCCAAGTATAAATCTGATCCCCCCTCCCACATCATGACTTCAATCTGAGCCACGTCAGAAGCGTCTTCGGGGTTGTATACCTTGGGAACAATGCGAGTGAAAAGCTGCTCCATGACTTGCTGCTCCAGAATGTGCTCACGCCGCCGGTTCATCGTCTTCTCCGTTGGAGCAACTATTGTAACGAGAAAAAGGAACCCCGTCGAGAGCCGAGGTTCCTTTTATGGGCTTACCGACAATCAGGCTCCGTGTTCGTTCAAGTAGTCGTGGAAGTCACCGATCGTCTTCCACGACATCGCCAGATCATCGTCGATCTGGCAAGAGAACTCCTCTTCCAACTTCTGCATCAACTCGACCATGTCGAGTTGATCGAGGTGGAAGTCGGAGATTTTCGTCTCGACATTTTTCTGTTCCGGCGTGAGCGTGATGATCTGATCGATCATGTTCAGCAATCGCTCCAACTTCGTCTGCTTTTGCATTATTGGTCCTTGTCAGATAGTGTGTATTCGGGCGCAACTGGCCACTGAATGCCGACCCGCCAATCTCGCCAGTGAATCGACTGCTCTTTGGTCGGGTCGTATTCCTCGCTTTGCAAGTAGAGCAGCACTGAGTCTTCTTGGGCAAAAAATCCGTGAGCGAAGCCCGGCGGAACCAACAATTGTCGATTGTCGCCACCTTCAAGCCAGACTCCATCCCACTTCGGTGATTCTTCGTGCATATTGACCGCAACATCGAAGATGCGGCCAGCCATACAAGTACACAACTTCCAAAACGGGGAAATGTGCATTCCTCTCACGACATTCTTCCGTGAGAAAGAAGTGCTCACCTGCTTGATCTCGAAACCATAAGAAGAACGATAGAGTTCCGAAAAGAACCCTCGCTTGTCTTTATGCTGGTCGATTTCAATAAGTTCCGCCCCGCAAGGCAACTGTGTCCTCTGCATCATCCATCCTCAAGTTGCAGATAAAAACCTCTGCACGGGTATTATTCCTCAAGAAATACAGGGCTGCCTTGAAAATTCCCCTGTGAACAAGCGGTCAGGATAATGTCTTCCATATCCGCTTCAGCGTCCTCGTAGGACATGCCACCCTCTTGCAGAATCTCGATGCACTTCTCGAAACTGTAGAGGGCCAACGGAACACCATCATATTGAGCCACCAAGCCTAGAAACGCTCTCTCGAACCCGTCCAAAAAGACGGCCTTGGGATTGTCACCGAGTTCCAACAACTCTCCCTTGGCAATCCGCACCTTGTCGTCGGCAATGACTTGTTCAGTCACGGGCTCAAGAACACCTTCCCCACATTCGCAGGAATACTCCACGTTCTTGGAGTAGTAGGCGAGTTCGTAGAAACCGTGACATGCCGAGCAGTACATGTCTTCCGCCTTGGAATGGCCGGGAGACAAAATAGCGAGATCGAATTCAGAATTGATCTTCTGTTTCTCTTCGATCAATGCCTCCAACTCCTGATACTGCTCAGGATAGTGATGAGAACACAGCGAAAGCGCTGCGCCCTTCTTGTCGGCATTGTCGATCCAACTGATGCAGGAAGCGAGAAAATCCAAGTCGGAATGTGTCATTGCACCACCTTTGGAGTTAGGGACCGATGCGTAGCAATGGTTGCTACAGAGACCACAATTGCCAGTATTGGATGTTCAGGTTGGCCCACCATTCCATGAAGGTGGGGAAGAACTTCACACCAACCGGCACAAAGAGGGCCGGATACAGTGCGAACCCGAACAACATCAGCAACAGACTCTTGAGTATTTTCATCGGTGTCGTCCTTGACAGGTGGTGTTGTAGATACAAAGCCTCTGCACGGGCATAACGAAGAAGTGATTCTATCACAATCCTGTGAGAATACACAAGCCCAACCACAGAACCCCAACGGCGATAGCAATGCTCCAGAAGGGATGGCTCTTGATCCATCCCCAGATCGTGAATGGTTCGATTTTCGTCTCAACCGCTACGGCCTCGCCAACTACCGGGAATAAGCTCTTCTTTCGGAATTTCTCATAGGACTTGATGTCGTCCTCGGTCTCATATTCTCCGTCTGGACCCGCCGAGAGGATCGAAACCCCTTTGTCCGTCCGGTTCTCTTCCAGTGGGTTCCCCCATGAATCAACCGGCGCTGGCGTTGGAAACTCCTTGATATGGAAAGCAATGTCCCATGCCAAATCGTAGACTTGTGCATTGGTATCGACAATCCTCTTCTGGGCTTCCTTCTTCGCCTTGTGCCATTCATATCCCTTCACTGAGCAGATCGCCACAATGAAGAGCAGAAACACGGCGACCCCGAACAGATTCGTGTATTTCCGACGCTTGTCCACTTTAGTATCCCCTGACACTGGAAATGCTGAAGAAAGAAAAAAGATGGCGAGCACAAGCATCACAAGCATGGCCCAGCCATCTTTTTCATTATTTTGTTTCATGTTCATCCTCAGTGGAGCCGAGGAGAGTTGAACTCCTGACTTCGATGTGTCCCCTTGGGCTTTACATCGAGGTCCGCCATGCGGCCCCTAAGCCAGACCCAGATGACCTGTCACTGGATCGATTCTCTCAGACATGTCTGGCCCCACCGCCAGACACGTCTTCGTAGGAACTCCATGAAATTCGGTGCGACCAGAGTCCGTGATCAGATTCACTTGCAGCCCGGCTGCCTGCGCCTTCTCGTAGATTTCCAGAAGCTCTTCCTCGGAAGCGACTTTGCAAACCACTTTGGCGAAGGAACCCTTGAGCCATTCCACCTCGGCTTCAGTGAAAACCGGCAGATCAAGGGTTCCGAACGTGTCTCTGATCTTGTTGCTGAGGAAAGCCATTGAAGCATGAGACGCCTGCGCCGCATACTTGCCCTTCCTCATGTTTAGATCGTGACGCATCACGATCACTTGTTTGATCTGGGTCACTAGGTCTCCTACAAAAACATCAGGGTTCGGTCCTGAAGAGAATGCTTGAAATGCGGCTGCAAATTCTTCCAACAGGAACGAGCCGAACAGTTGCAGTGACAAGCATCCTTGATCACTTCAACTTTCGCTCCCTTGTTCAGAAGGCCCGTTACAGTCTCGGAAACGCAGTAGCAGGTGTTGACCCCGCAGACTCGCACCTTCCGAGTGTTGAAGCCATTCTTCATTGCAGCCCGCAGCAACACGTCACTTCCATCGTTCTTGCCCTTGAGAACTCGGACCACATTCTCGTAGCCATCGAGCATCTCGTAAAACACAGCATGGGTGCGACCGACTTTCTTGTACTCGATCAGCACGATTCCAGCATTGCGTTTCTTGGCCTTCTCGATCTCCTTTCCGACTGCGATCACGGTCTTGGGGTTCATCGACGCAGCAAACGCCTGCTGCATATCCACAATAGCGAGGGTTGTTGGCATCCTGCCACTCTCCTACTGAGACTAGGTGACGATCACTATGTTGCAGATACAACGCCTCTGCACCGGCGCTATGAATCTTTCATTGGCAGGAATCCTAGCATCTTCTCTGGATTCCGGACAGGTCACATCCCTGTGAAGACTTTGAGCACCAAAAAGGTCATGATGCCCAGCAAGAACATTGCAAACATCAAGAAATACACAATCACCAGATCGCCCTCATCGTCCCTCATCGTCCCTCATCTCACCCCCCAAGACTTCCCTGTCGAACTTCATCAGCATCTCCGAGTTCTTCTCCTTCCAATCAGCCGCCAGCCCTTCATCTGGGCTCAACGGGAAAATGGCGTCCGGCCTGAGATTCGCCAAGTCGTCTGACTTGAGTTTCTTCAGCATCTCCCGTGTTGCTTCACTGGCATTCAACACGACCTGACCGGGGCCATACTTGGATTTTCTCTCGCCGAGACACCTGTACTTGTCTGGCATCAACAACGAGAAGTTGTAAATCCACTCAATGGCGTCATGAGATTGTGACATAGTCGTTGTTCCACATTACAGCCGAAGCATAACACTGAAAGTGATACTTCGGCTCGCCGTTCACCGGCTCCTCGATCGTCATGCAGGGAGCCAACACATCCACACGATGCGCCAGCCTTTCCACACCGTCCTCAACCACCCGCCATTTCCGGAGAAAAGGGTCCAGTTCCCATTTTGTGTTGAAACGGACCAAAACCCGGATATGCCTTGGGAAGTTCTCGTAAACATCGCCAATTATAGCAGATGCCGTCTTCGTGAACAAGAACGGTAAAACCGCATGAATGCCCAGAGCAACTGTAGCAACAGAGAGACGCACAGCGTTTGCCATCGCCAGATAAAGGTGCTGGCTGTAGGTCATGTGGACTTCTTCGAGGTGTTTCATGTCTGTATAAAAGAAAAGCCCCGATCATTTTGACCGGGACTACACTTCATTTTCTCTCGTAGATCGTGACAGTCTTCTGGACTTGCTGGACCTCAAAAAAGTCACTGAGATCATCCATTTCAGAAGTGTCCCAAGAAGAGTATGTCCCGGTGATGGCAAACATCCTTTTGCCAAACTTCCAGACCCAAGTGTAGTTCTCATTCTCACGTTCACCATCGACGAACTCGAACATAAAACCCACTTTGTCCCGGAACTCTTCAGGACTTGGCCCCCATCCCTCATCCCTGAGCAGTTGCTCGAAGTCAGTCTTCCCATACCGCTCCCAGAGAATTTTCTTGATCTCCTCAATGTCGAGCGTGGCAACATCGACTTGCGTGACAGACTCCTCAGCATAGCCGTCTGCAATGGCAAGCCGTAAAGTGTCGTAAATCAACTTCCAGTCGGGCTTCTTCTTGTTGATCTGATCAACAGCTTTGGTGACAGCAATCTTCAGCCGTCGCTGTGTATCTTCGGTGGCAGGCATCGTATCGCATCCTTGCGTTCATGGAATTGTCCAACAAAGTCGTGATCATCAGGGCGACACAACTCGTGCCAATTAATCGCCACAAAGGTTGGGAACCATCCCTTGGTCATCGAAGTCAGCAAGAGGCGACACGCCCCTCGATATGACGCCAACTTGCTTCTCGTGAAATTGCTTGGAATCAGAAATCGCTCCAGCGCCGTGACGTAAATCTCCTCACGACAGAGCCTCAACTGATCTTCCTTACTCAAAGCAAGAAACAAGTCATGACTGAGCATGGCCTTGTCCTTGTCTTTCTTCACAGATTCATACATGGGCCGATCTCCATAAGCAATCGCCTCATGGAGATCGTCGTGAACATAGACACGCTCAACAGCATCGTCAAAGAAATCCTCGTTGCTCTTAGCAAGCATCGCTCGCTTCGAGCCGTGAATCTCTTCCCAACCCTTGTAGAGAAGCTCAAATAGCCCCTCGTTGAGCTTGACGTAGTTCGCTTGGAAGAAAGCGATGTCGTGCATCGTCTTCGCCCAATGAATGTCCCAAAAACAATGAGACAGTTTCAGCGTGTAAAGGTCTTCGGCGTAGGCAATGTTGTGGCAATTCTCGAATATCCACATCAACCCTGCATTTTTGGTGCAGTCGTGGTACTCGTTCGTGCCATCCCTGCCCGACTTCCCCTCGACCAAATAGTCCCGATCCTCACCGGGTTCCCGGAAATCACGAAACCAATGGCGAGCAGCAAAAGACCCAATGAGCACCTGCCTCATGCTTTGCTCCTTAGTGGCTGCGGTTGGAATCGAACCAACACATCTGGGCTGACAAATAGCTCACTATGAAGAAGCGGTTTTCAGCTTCTACCACTCATCTCACCCGAAATCTACCGTAAGTCACAGCCTGTCCATCAATACATCGAGAAGGTTTTCGTCTCTTCTTCGGTCGCCAGAATCTCGATGACTTCCTCAGACATTATCTGGGCCAGCTTGGAACTCGGAGTTTTTCTGATCTCCGTTCTCAAAGCAATGACCTGTTGATGCCACTTCTTGTCGATGTTCGGGCACTCGAAATCATCATGTAGATGCTTGCGACCCGACATCGCTTCTGCATATTGCGTCGGACCGTTGATGTTTCGCTCAACCCTCATCGTCTTCCCGCAAACGCCACACTGGACCGGCCCTTCGACCGTTCCAGCGTTCGGCGTGTAACGAGCTTGTGTCTCCCCCATTATGGGCATCAATTTCTCCTTCGGAGCCATGCAACCAACTCCGCTCGAACAAAGCCGCCATCCTGCCTGATCTTGTCAAGCTCCTCAAGAGCCTGCTTGGCCGACTTGTGGCCATACCTCACAGCCGTCCGAAGACCACTGGCAGGCTTCTTCGGCTCGACCTTAGCCTTGACTTCTGGCTCAGGAACGGCCTCTTGCCCCTTCTGCCCCTTCTGCCCCTTCTTGTCGGCATTGGCTGCCTTCTTCTGGTCTTTCTTGCTGACGACCTTGTCTTCCTTGTGAGCCATGTGATCCTCCAATGATCTTTCTGGTCGTGATGAATTGCGTTGATTCGACATCCTTCAGAAGCCTCTGAAGGCCGAGAACCAGCCGCTCATTTAGGTTTGGCACTGAGTTTTTCCATCGTGGCGGGATCAAAACCATAAGCAATCCAATGCTTCTTGAATCGCTCCACATCCGGGGCCGGATCATAGTCCTTGCCATTCTTGAAGGCATTCGCTGCCCCTGTGATCAACGCCCCTGTGTCATCTGCATGACACAAACCGAAACGCTCCAACATGTGCTTGTAGAGAGGACTCTCCTTCTGCCAGAGACCAAGCGTGTTCCTGACAGCCATCCCGCCTGTGTGATGAAAAAATGGAGCAGTCACCGTGTCCGGCGATATTCTCTCATACACATACTGGATCGCTTCTTCGTAAGTCTCTGGTGCTCTTGCAAGCTGCGGCTCATTTCGTCTTCCTTCACGAAACTGTAGCCATTGTTCTCTGATCATGTGGTTCCTTCCACAGTGTGTCGGGGCAGAGGGAGTCGGGGCAGAGGGAGTCGAACCCTCCTCTCGGGCTTATCAGACCCTAAACCGTTTATAAGGCGGCTGCATTACCGATATGCTATACCCCGATATCTTTCCTCATCTTCATGTCGTGGCGAACGTACCCCAGTCGCTCGTAAAAACCAGCATTACTAGAGTCACAATCCAACACGATTTTGTAGCAACCGTTGCTCCGAGCGACAGTTTCACAATGTGCCATCAAAGCCCGGCCAATTCCCTGCCCATGCAAGTCTGGCTGAACAGCAACGTCCTCAACATGAGCGACCTTGCTGCCGTTATGTATGAACTTCGTCTCAAAGAAAAGAGACGCCGTTCCTAACACTTGATCTGTGAAAACTTTCTCCCCGACCGCTACAAATGTTTTGATGCCAAGTTTCTGGCGATCTTCATAGATCGCTAGAAACTCTTCTTCAGTCAAAACACAAGAACGCAGAGCGGAAATTGCTTCACAAAACGAGATTCGATCGGCTGGTGTGAGTTCAATGATTACCACAAGGGCAATCTACAACATTTCTACAACCTTGTCAACTCCTCTGGAGCAAAATAGACATCATCCTTCGAGACCAAGATGCCCATGAAGCTGGGAACGGGCGGATCAAACAGAAATCGAACGCCTATCGGTCGCCCTCTGAGAACCCACCATCCCTCTGTACAAATCTCAAAGATATGGCCCACCCGCCCACGATGGCTGGGAACCCAATCCTTGACACGTACTTATTGTCCGACAGAAAATTCTGAAATGACACTCTTATAAGGGGCATCCGTTATCCAACTAAGTTACAGGAGAGTCATGCCACAATGTCTGAAATGCCAACAACACTTCCCGAACCGCAAAAAGATCGACGGCAGGGCACATGTTCTATCGACACGAAAGTATTGCCTCGATTGTTCGCCCTTCAAGAAACACAACACCGCTCGAATCCATGAAGTGAAATCATGCCGTGTATGTCCTCGATGTAAGACAGAAAAACCTCTTGGAGAGTTTTACAAGAGGCGATCTGGCAAATCGCCGTCAGTTTACTGCATCCTGTGCTCAAAAGAGCAAGCCGTCGAGCGACAAAAGCTCCACAAAGCGAAAGCCATTGAGTACAAAGGTGGCAGATGTATTGACTGTGGTTACAACCGATGTGTGGCAGCACTTGAGTTCCACCATCTCGACCCGAAGGAAAAAGACCCATGCGTTGATTTCCGCACGTCATCCTTTGAGAAGATCAAAGTCGAACTCGATAAGTGCATCCTGCTTTGTTGTAGATGCCATCGTGAACGGCATCATCTAGTAACTCCGGCAGGATTTGAACCTGCGGCCCCTCGCTTAGAAGGCGAGTGCTCTATCCGGACTGAGCTACGGAGTCAGCCAACCACGGGCTAGTTGGCCACTGATCTGTAATCTTCCATACTTTCCAGTTCCGCCATGAACTCATCGGCACCCGTCAAGTAATCGAGAGCACAAAGGTGCGGAGCTTGAGCCTCGGGCGGCGGCTTAACCTTTTCCGAATCGTCGGCCCCAAACAGAAGAAGGTCCAGATCGTTGGCTTTGTAGGAATCCAAGAAGAACACAGCCGACTCTGGAGTCTCCATCACTTTCAGAAGGAACTCAACATCATCGATATAGTCCTTCGCTAACGCCGAGGCAAACTCATGGCTGGTCTTGTAGGGATGAAGAGATCCCCCTCTCTTCCATTCACGCAGATTGTCAAGTCGCTGCCGGACGATCTGAGCACGCCTCTTGGTCTCTTCCTTGTATTCGAAGTATTGCGAGACAGTCTTCTCCACATACTCTTCGATCATCTTCGCAAGGTTCTCATCCTTGCTCTTTGCCCACTTCTGAGCATTGAGACCCGCCAAACGAGCCTGCACTAAAGTCGGACACAACTGTGTCGTGATCGTCGAAGCGTGCTTCTCGAAAAGATCGTACACCGCACTGCGATCACTGGCATTGTGCGCAGAAGAGTGGAGATTTGAGACGTAGTCGTTGTAGAGTAAGTGGCCGAGGTATTCTCGCTGGTACTTGTTGTAGCTCATTTTCATGCCTTGAGTTTAGAGACGCCCCGAGTAGTAGTCACGCCACATGTCGTTCCAATAGTCGTGATGTTCTTGAGCGCAAGAACGACACAACAAATCGGGCCTATTGGGATTGTTGGGTCCGTCCGGCCCATTGTAGGAATAGCTGGTGCGAGAACACTCCAGCCGGAGACCGCCACGCAGCGTGCCACAACGGGCACAACATGGCCTCTCGTGGTACTTCCACCACGCTGTCCAAGCGTCCTTTAGGGACTGCCGAAGCGTAGGAACATCACTGTTGCCATCCTCTTTCAGCCAAGCCAGAGCTTTTGTATGAAGCTCGTGATTCTTGCGGAAGAGACGACTGAATTTCTCGTAGAAACTGGGCTTGTAAGACAGCCACTCGGGCTCGACCTTCATGGGAGCCTTGCGGAACAACGGCCAGAAACAGCGAGCCGCAGCGCCAGCGAGAAATGCAAGCAGAAGTTTCATTCTTCATCCATGAAGATTGGGTTGGCTAAGAGAACCAAGTCCGGTCGCCATCCTGCACCAGATTCCATTTCTGGATCAGGAAGGTCAGATACCCACCATCGAGCACCCCAACAAGAGCGATTTCACGATCTGCGTCGTTCATTTCGAGATAAGAACTGTGCCACCACAACAACATGGTGTCGAAATGCTTCTTGAACTGCTTGTAGGTCTGCGCCACCTCGTCAGTGGGAAATGGGACCGACTCCAGCAACCGATACCCGATGCCGTACTGCGTTCTTGGCGACGGCAATGCCTGTTCTGCGATGCGAGGAAGAAGCCGTTCGTTCCTCGACGGGAGATCGAACGTGTTAGTATTCTTCTGGCACAACGGCAGACCAAGGGTCACGATCTTGTGCAGAAGGTCTCGCTTTTGTGGCAGCAAGTTGTAAGTATGGTTGGCTTCTGTCAAGCCAACCAACGCACGAGTTTTATTCGAAAGTGTCTGAACGTAGTCCAGAAACCCCGTGATGCGTTCATGTTCGTCTGCGAAGTCACGCTCCACAATCGTGAGGAGCGGCTCAACCCGAGGAACTTCGACTTTTCGGCCAAACATACCGCACTCCATTACAACTGTTGGAATCAATCGTCTGGATCACACTTGTTGACGTAGGCCACGGCCTCGTCTTGAGTAGCTTGGCGATCCACCAACGCTGCGGATATCGCCCATGACGATTGCATGTCGGGCTCCCCGTGAGGGTGAAAGATCGCCAATCCTGTGCCGCCGATCCGGGAGAACTGGGCGAAGTCTCCGTCCTTCATCCGATAGATTCGTCCCGGTATGAGATGTTCATTTTCCATAGTTGGCCCGGCAGGGATCGCACCTGCTACCTCCGAGATATGATTTCGGCGCTCTCCTATTGAGCTACGGGCCTTGCCTCACTCAGTGACTCGACGGGATTCGCACCCGCTCTACCAAATCCGTAATTAGGCGTGCTTCTGTTACACCACGGGTTTGAGCATTGAGGCGGTGAAGTAATGCCACTTCCATCCCCGAAGGAAAAGCATAGGGACTCTCTTTATGACCAATCACCCTATTGACTGGCCTACTCCCGCATCCTGATGTGACGATGGGATTCGAACCCACAAATCATTGTTTACAAGACAATTGCTTTACCTTTGAGCTACGTCACGGATGTTTTTTGAGAGCAGAGATTGCCTCAAGGGCTCACTTCCCTTTGGCAATCGTACACACACCATCGGCTCGGTCCTTCCATCACTCCGTTTCGACCCACTCCCAATTAAGGAGAAGTCAAACCCGACTTCCAGTACCGTCACGCTTGGTCATGTATGTCCGCTTCGGTCACTCTACTACTGATTTCCGGAAATCGCTTTCGAGCGCCTCATTGGACAGATGGAGTCGAGGAATCGAACCTCGCTGCTCGTTGCTCCCAACTGAGCAACTCCATTACGACTTTTCACCTTTGATCCGATTGAAGGACATCCATGCGTTGAGCCGCTCCCGCAACATCTTTCCGATCGAATTCGGATCATCAAGATACTCTACAGCCGCCTCTCATGCCCTGACCCGGCATGTACTCATTAACGATCAACTGGTCGGGTATCTTAGCAAAAATGCCCTCAACATGCAAGCGAACTGCCAGTGCTTGACACTTCTCGGGCAACGGGCCGACCAACATCGAGACGCTGACTGACTTCGCCGTGTAGTCGTATTTGTACCCGTAATGCTGAACCCGACGCTTCAACTCCGTAGACCATTCCAGAGCGTCAATCTCAGCCAACAAGGCCAATTGATCGCTTTCAGCCAGAAAGTCTGGAATGTAGAGAAGGTCTTTCGGAATCATAAAAATCAATCGTTGTAGCTGCCCGTTTTCGCATATTCGCCCGAAGGAGTGGCGTCCAGTTGCAGAATGTACTGGTCCGGCGGATCGCCGTGCAAATCTTCAACATCCGCCAATTCGGAAAGAAGACTATGAAGTCCTTCTCCCCCTTTGAGGCGAATGTTCATTGACTTCCCCTCCACGGAGTAGCGGGCCTCGACTTGTGGCTTCACCTTGTGCTTCTTACACAAAGTATAGAACCATTCCTTGGCCACATACAGGTCATCCGACCCATAACGCCCGACTTCGATCTTCGCCGTGCCAACCGCATAGACAGAGACGGCCATGATTACCTCAACATGAGATTTTCGACGAGATTGTCTTTGATCTCTTGAGAAAGATGTGGGTGATGGCGGATTTCATTCCGCAACGCCAGACGGGCTTTCGTTCGGCCCCGGAACGCCAAAATCCGAGCGATGAAGTCAGACTCCATTGCCCGCACGGCTTCTGGAGTCCAAGCAGCAAAACAATAGAGCCCCACATGTGGGGCTCTGTCCCTGTACCACTCAACCTGCTCGGCGTCGAGCGGGATCAGCGGCGACTTTGGCGCTGCGATCAGCGGCAATCTTGTTGAGACGCTTGCACTCCTTCTTGTTCGCCTGCTCCTTGAACATGCAGACCTGTGCTTTGCGGTTCTGGTCAAGGATGGCTCCGTCTTCGTTGAAGTACACCGATTTGCCGAAGACATCCTCGATCAGGAAGAAGCCGTATTTGTTGGTGTTGTAGCGAACATACGGCTTCCCAAACTTCACTCGATACCAGATGCCCTCGTGATTGTAGAAGTCCTTGCCATCCATGTGGAAGACGTTCTGTTCCGGCTTCTTGTGGCGGTAGCGCCGATACTCGTCCGTCTTCCTCAGAATGCCGTCCGGATCAACGTAGAAGCTGTCACGCCACGAACTGACCGGAATGCCCCGATCGTCAACCAACTTCCCGTCTTCTTCGTGGATGTTGTGTTCGACGTAGTAGTAAACGTGGCGACGGAGATGGTCGCCCATGAAGTCCTTGGTGTGCTCACAAACTTCGGACCAGATGTCGTTCCAAGGACGACCCACGCTCTTCGTCAGGAAGCGTCTCACCGGCCCCAGAACGTCTGTTTGTTCCTTGCCGTCATAGCCGATGCCGCTCTTCATCTGTTCGTGCTTCGGGCTACAATCGTCGCCGAGTAGCTTGAAGCCCGGCGGCTTCGGCTTCCGCTTGATCATCCTGCCGCCAACCCGAGGACGTTCAATAATGACTTTTTTCATGTCCTTTCTCATGGCAATGCTCCTCAAATTGTTGTTTGGTGCCCCTTTTGGTAGAGGGCAAGTCTTGCACAATGTCACGGACTTACACAATGTCACGCCATTGTTCTGTTCATGTCAAATCTATCTGCGCACCCGGAAAAATGTCTTGCTGTTGGACCGGTGCTTCTTGATCTCTGTGATATCCCCGCTGCACACCGCCTCAATAGCCTTGTCGCCTCGCATGATCGCTGCGGCCAAACGATGATGACCGTCTGTAAGAGGATACCAAATCCACCCGAGCGCCGGACATCCGAAGTCAATCTCGATGGGATCATCCCAGCCGTGAATGGCCAACCACGCCACCCTAGCCTCATGGATCTCTTTCTCGCAAGCATCATTGCTCAACCACTTCTGCGGATGCTCCAGTCGGTTTGTGCGAATGCACTTCTTGACAGCATCAAAACACAGAGAGAAGTCATCCCAGATCGCATCCTTGAACGGATTCTTGCAGATCGTAAGGAGTTTGGGGATGCTGATGATGGTGGTCGTATCCACTACATATCTCCTTTGCTGGCGAACTTCCTCATTCATCCTGCTTCATGTCCAGCGAAATCCCCTTGCATTCATGCTGCTCAATACAAGCATTGGGGAAGGTGGTCGCCTCGTGCAACTGTTGCTTACACGCCTTGCAAACCACTCGAAACCGGGTTCGACCGGAATCTGCACCTCTGAGTCCAGAATCCGAAGTGTCGAACTTGCCTTGGTACTTGCGAGGAAGTTCAGACGGCGTCCAACTCTCAAGACCGTTCATGTTTGCTCTCTCCCAATTAATCAAGCGACAGGAATCGAACCAAACGCCCCGATGACAGTTTATGACTTCGGCTCCTTCTTGAAAGACCACTTGTCGAAACCTTTGATGTCTCGCATGGTCTTGTCATCTGGCACGGGCACATGAGGATTGCCAAACCCCAAGACACCGCCCAGATACATGTGAATCTCCTGAAAAGCCGCCTGCGTCGGAAACAACTTGTAGAAACCAAAGTCCTTCAGCATTCGATCTGCCGAGAACCGACGATGACACTTCTTCAATTCAGAAGTTCTCGGCAGGAAAACCTTCTTCTCTGTATCTTTCCTGCCGTGGAATCGGATCATCGAAGCATTACGTTGCGCATCGAACGGCTTGTACTCGGCAACAAACACCGGACAGCCGTTCTCAAAGAAGAGATCAGCGTAGCTGGTCTGCTTCTGTCTGCACTCCTCGTAGAACTCCATCAGGTGACGCCGCATGAGACCAATGTAGGTCTTGGTCCACTTGTTCTTCTGGAAGTCCTCGAATTGCCGTTTGCTGGCGTGACTGCGGATGCAGTCCACAACCTCATCCATCGTGTAGCACAGCGTCTTCTCGACTTCGAGGACCGGGTAAATCTTACCACAAAATCCAATGAAATTTTGCTCTATACAGATTCGGTCCCTATCCGCACCAGTGTACATGTGGATTTTGGGGAAATCCCAACCGTCAAACTGGAAGTCTTCGATGCTCCGAACCCAAGTGCAGGTTCGATCCTGCCCCTGCGATTGAATGCAATCGTAGTAGTCGTGGGCTTCAGAGATAATTCTCATGTGTCCTTCATCTCCCTTTGCGCCTCACGCTTCTTGATCGTTTCCCGCTTGTCGTAGAGCTTCTTCCCCTTCGCCACAGCCAGTTCGATCTTGATGACTCCTCGTTGCGAGTAGGCCGACAGAGGGATGAGCGTATGGCCCTGCTCATCAGCCTTCATAGCGAGCTTCTCGATCTGACTCTTGTGCAGCAGGAGCTTCCGCTTTCGCTTCGGCTCATGCCCGCCCATGCCCTTGTCCTTATACTCCTCGACATTGCTGTCGATGAGAAAAACCTCGCCGCCTTCGACCGTAGCGAAGCTGCCATCCAGCGACATCTTGCCGTTACGGATGCTTTTGACCTCCGTACCGAGCAGAACGATCCCGGCCTCGACTTTTTCGAGGATTTCGTACTCGAAACGAGCCTTCCGGTTTGTCGCAAAGTTCTGGCGTGCCATGATTTTTCCCGTCACGACCACCACGCCCGAACCACACAGAGTGCAGGGCTCAGGCAGTGTAGTCGCTAATGAGTCCGTGTCCGCTTCCAGCCAAAGTAGCCCAGAGCTACCCCGCCCAATAATCCTACGACGAATCCGGGCCAAACGAAAGCGTCTCCACCAAAAGAATCTCCGATTACCGCTCCAATGTAGGCCGCTCCAATCAGGACACCAAAGCGGTTCACACTGAAAATGTGCCGTAAAAATCAATCACGACCGTCCTCCTCGTACTGAAGATAGTCGTGATCGTGTTGGTATCGGCGAGCATTGTACTCCCGAACAGATTCGAGTTGGGCCATGAGGACTCCATTCCGGCGATTGGCCAATTCCAACTGTTGCTCCAGCGCAGCGAGTCTGACTTCGAGCCATTCGACGTACTCGATGTTGCCGACCTCTGGACGCCCATTGTTGAGCGTCACCAATCGGCCCACATCTCGGTAGTCTACGACCTTCTGCCCAGTGAACTCGGACATCTCAGTCTTTCTTGTTGCAGAAATCAAGCCTCTGCACGGGCATTAGTTTCGCTTGAAGATACCGAGGATGAATCTGCCGATGAGAGTGAGTTTGATCTGGGTGGCAAGCCACCATTGTTTGAGCTTTTCCATAGTGAGCGGTGCAGGATTTGAACCTGCGACTTCCACCGTGTGATGGTGGCACTCTAGCCACTGAGTTAACCGCCCAACCTCTGTTATTCAGGGTCTAAGACCTCGAATGCCAGTTCAGCCAACAACTCCACCCATTTCAGCATCCGTTGCATGGGACTCTCCGTGAGGAACTTGTTGT
>JACCDG010724996.1_pt1 | contig 90672 bp, 107 predicted proteins | sample 7442471 | NCBI WGS metagenome assembly JACCDG01 (sample SAMN15323444, study PRJNA562643) | freshwater metagenome | isolation source: river surface water | place: USA:Blue River Watershed | collected 2017-08-17 | reverse complement strand
TGAGTGAAGATCAAGCGTATGCGTTTATCCGAGTCGCGCGGCTTTCACGGGAGATGCCGGCCCTTCAGGCTGCGGTAGAGACGGGGCGGGTGAATGTGTCGACGCTGCGCAAGCTAGCGCCGGTAATTACGCCGCAGAATCAAGCGGAGTGGTTGGCCAAAGCGGAGCTTCTTCCGCGCAAGGCGTTGGAGCAAGAGGTCGCGCGGATAGCGCCGCAGACGCTTTCGCCTGACAAGCTCAAGCCTTTGAGTGCTGATAACGCGGGACTGACCTGTACTTTGGATCGAGAGACGGCAGAGCTGTTGCGACGAGCGCAGGAGATACTGGGGCAGAAGAAGGCGCGGCACTTGGGACTCGGCGAGACGATCAAGGCGGTGTTGCAGGACTGGCAGCAGCGGCAGGACCCGCTGGTCAAAGCGCAGAGGGTGCTGGCAAAAGCGAAGCCGGAGTCAGTAAAAAGTTCTGAAGTGGCCTCCAAGCCAAGCGCATCCTCCCATGAGAAAAAACGTGTCGCTCTGCCTGCCAAGTTAGAACACGCTGTTTACTTGCGCGATCGAGGCCAGTGTACGTTCGAGCACTTGCGTTATGGCAGGTGCGAGAGCCGAGTATGGTTGCAAGTGCATCACCGCGTACCCGTAAGCCGCGGGGGACGGAACCTTCTAGAGAACCTGCAGACACTCTGTAGCGCTCATCACCGAATGCAGCACAAAAAGCACCCGTCTCAGACGGGTGAATAACCATGCGCTTACGGACTAATCACACTTTTTTAACAAACTCCGATTTCAGATTCATTGCCCCAATCCCGTCGATTTTGCAGGCAATATTGTGACCGTCGGAGCTGTCCACTATCCGGATGTTTTTTACTTTGGTGCCTACTTTTACCACCGCACTGGAGCCCTTTACTTTGAGGTCTTTAATGACGGTCACTGCGTCCCCTGTGGTCAATGCGTTTCCAAACGCATCCCGAGTTCCCAAAGATTCTGGTTCTGTTTTTTCAGGTCCCTTTTGAGCTAGTTGTTCCATCCATTCGTGTGAGCACTCCGCGCACACCCAGAGGTTGCCATCTTGGTAAATACTCTGTGAACTGCATTCTGGACATTTTGATTCTTGCGACATTTCGAATAATTGAGAATATCAACCAAGGTTCAGGCGTTACGGCTCAAGCAGTTGAGATCTTCAAACGCTTGGCAAACCCGCTGTACAAAAACCTTTTCCCCCTCGCGTAACCAGACGCGGGGGTCGTAGTACTTTTTGTTAGGTTTGTCTTCGCCTTCGGGATTGCCGATTTGGCCTTGGAGATAGCCTTCGTTCTTTTTGTAGAAGCTACGAACGCCATCCCAAAATGCCCACTGCGTATCAGTGTCGATATTCATCTTTACGACGCCGTAGCGGATCGCTTCTTGGATTTCTTGTTTCGAAGACCCAGATCCACCGTGAAACACAAAGTGAACCGGGTTCTTGGGGACATCAAATTTTTTGGCAACAAACTCCTGGGAGTTTTTCAAAATAACCGGAGTTAAAGTAACGTTTCCCGGTTTGTACACGCCGTGCACATTGCCAAAGGCAGCAGCAATGGTGAAGCGCGGGCTAATCGCTCTTAACTTCTCATAAGCATACGCCACATCTTCGGGTTGAGTGTATAGCTTGGAGTTGTCGATACCACTGTTGTCTACGCCGTCTTCTTCCCCCCCAGTGACTCCCAACTCAATCTCGAGCGTCATTCCCATTTTGGACATGCGCTTTAAGTACGAGGCGCAGGTAGAAATATTATCTTCCAAAGGCTCTTCGCTCAAATCCAGCATATGAGAGCTGAACAGCGGCGTCTTGTGAGTTTGGTAGTGCTGTTCACTCGCGTCCAACAAGCCGTCTACCCAAGGCAGCAGCTTGTGCGCACAATGGTCCGTGTGCAGGATTACCGGCACATCGTAAGCTTTGGCGAGTGTGTGGACATGATGCGCTGCCGCAATACCGCCTGCTATGGACGCCTGCTGCTTGGAGTTATCCAGTCCTTTTCCTGCGAAAAACTGCGAGCCCCCTTGTGAAAGCTGAATAATGATAGGGGATCCAACTTTCTTGGCGGCCTCCAAACAGCCATTAGCGGAGTGGGTTCCGATAACGTTTACGCCAGGAAGGGCGTATCCCTTCGCATGAGCGTCTGCGAAAACCTCTTGAACTTCTTCACCAAACAAGACACCAGAACGAAATTTTGCCATGGGCCGAACTTTAGCACCGTACCCTCACTTTGCAATCCCCATCGCACAGCTCGCAATTCAGTGCTATGTCGTGGCGGCAATGTTGTTTTCCAAAACAAAAACGAAGGCCCCTTTCTGTCACTTTTTGGCGCTTTTTCTATGCCTTGCCGCATTCCCCCTCCGGGCAGAAGGGGCCGGGACTTTCCAGATGTTGTGGGGGCGATTGTCCGAGCATCCCCGTTTGGAGAACCCGAGGCTCCCGTTTGGAGTGGAAATCGAGGGGACTTTCCCGGCTCCTGACCTTTATGAAAGGCAAGTGGAACACGCCGCGGCTGTGACTCGACAGTCCCTCGAGGCTCTTCGGCTGGAGCCACGAGAGTCGACCTCTTATCTAGATCACCACTTTCGGGATAGCCAGCACGAAGGGCATTGGACCGTGGGGCCAGAAGACCTCGGGTTTCTAAGCGCTTTTTTTAGGAGAGGTCCGGTGGAGATTTCCACACCCATTTTTGAGAGGTATGAAAGTCTTGGCTATCTGGAATCTGTATTAAAACTTCTCCGCAGCCGGGGATTTCGATCCTATCCTTTGCGCGGAGGAATGCATGTGCATGTGGGCCTACCAGCGCCGGATTCACGGCATGCCTTTTTGGTGGCGGCACTCTACACAGCCTTGATTGCAGAGATAGAATCAGAGTGGAGAGTTGTGCTCGGAGTGAGCCCGTGGAGAAAGCTCGTAAGCCTGCGGGAATTCGAACTGGAGCCTTGGGACCGCGCCACAACGGCACCACTTTTTATGGAAGCGCTTGTGGACTTCGTGAGAACTTCGGAACAGGGAATTCAGAGCTTTCCGGAGCACCCATTTTATTTTCCAAGTCTTTATTCTCGCAAGCTGCCCCCCGTGCGCCTCCTCAAGCTTGGCAGCATGGGTACGGTCGAGACTACTATCTGGAATAGCACGCTCGATAGCCGCTCCGTACGGCGGGCGGTGGAGTTTAGCCGCACTTTGCTCGCCGCGATTTATCGGCAAGACGAAAAGCTCCACAGCTTGCTTTTAGACAGCGAAATTTCGGGTAAGAAGGTCCGACTCAGAAATCTTTATAGAGTATTAGGTCTGGGTAAAGTTCCCTTTAACCCCTTGTCGCGATGCATTTCCTATCTTTTGCAGTTCGGTTCGTAAGCGAATCGCCCGCTGATTTTAAAAGAGAGTAAAACTCGCCCCAAGGGTCAAGTAGTGCAGCCAAGCAAAGCTATAAATGGTCGTATTTTCGGCGCCCCCTTCTAAAGTCCGGTATCCCAATTGCGCTTCCATCCAAGGAACTACTTTGCGACTCACCTGAATGGTCGCGTCTACCGCGCGGCCTTGAGGAGCGGCTAGTCCATCAATATCCAATAACAGAGCCCAGTCCTCGTCTATTTTGTACCGAGCCGCAAAATTGAGCAGGGGAACAAAACCTACGTTGGTACTCTCGGCCGACAAAGCTCCCTGTTGCAAGGCCACTCGGGCATCGCGAATTTTGCCGGTAAGGCCCACTTGAAGCCGCCAGGAGTCCGAAAGATAAAAAGCATATCGGTAAGTCAGTCGGTAAGAGTTAAACTTGTACGTTGTGTCTATTGGAGTGCCAGCCGTGAAAGTTTGATTGGCAAACGAAAGGTTCTGCGTGTAAGTGCCGCGGCCCGAAGCCGTAAGTGGGGCGATGAGCAAACGCACTTCGTGTCGCTCGTCGAACGCATAACCTGCATACATGCGCCATGCAAAAAAAGGCCCTGCGCCGGCGTCCATCAAACTGAACCGAGTGCCACCAGAAGAGGGGATCCCTACGTCATTTCGACTTTGCCAAGTCGGCCCCAGCTCAACGGAAAGAAAAGGCTCGGCAAAACTAGCGGGACCAAAACCCATCGCTGCAACAAAAACAAGAACCCATCTTTTGTTCACGCTGTTCCTCCCAAGAATCCAATCTTCAGAATAGCCTACCACCGGCCAATGACTGCTTTTAACTGCGCCACGCCCTTGTGGTAATCAGCTAGGGCTTCTACTTCGCGCACCAGAGCGTCCGCAGTGGCCTGCTCACGTAGGTTCACGAACAAGATGTTGCTATCGCCATGCTCGAACCGTTCGCGTTCCCCTTGCTCGAGCTTGCGCGCAAGCTCAGTTTCGGAGATGGCAATGTCGATCCGCGCAGTGGCTGCCCTGAGTTGGCTGTGGGTGTCGCGGACTTCGGCAGCAATTCGGTCGCGCAACATGCGTTGGCTTGCCTCGATGCGTTCTCGGTTGGCTCGCGCGTTTTCAGCACGGCCCGAGGCGAGACGGCGCTCTAGCGGGATCTCAACAACTACTGCGGCTTCTAATTCTGTTCCCGTGCGGTTGGCGGCACCAGTGCCAAAATCTCTCGAAGCTGCAAGCTGAAAGTCCACTCGAGGCGAGAGCTGATTGTCTGCCCAGTCGGCTTCGATATCAAATTGCTCGCGCGATGCGGTCAAACGCGCAAGCTCCGGCCTTTGCTCAAGAGCGAGTTGGATATCGTCATTCAGCACTGAATCCACTAAAAGCTGCTGTCGAGGCAGATCCGGCGGCAACTCAGCTTCCAATGGTTCTTTGGGGTTTCCAGCGGGGTCACGTCGAAAAAGCGAAAGTTCTATTGCCGCCTGCTGTAAGGCACGCTCAGCCGTGACTAACTGCGCGCGCCGTTGAAGGATGGCTCGTTCGTTATCTTTGCGTTCAAATTGGGGAACATCTCCATGGCGAACCCGCTCTCCAAGTCCCTTGTCTCGCGCCTCGGCGATGGTCAACAAACCTCGGTAAATGGTGACTCGTCTTCCAGCGGCGACCCAGTCCCAATACTTTTGCGTGGCACTTCGAACCGCATCGATTCTAGTCTGAAGTGCCGAAGCTTCGGTTGCAGAAAGTGCAAGTCGCGATTTTTGTAAATTGGCGCGCCTTCGATCAATGGGACGATTTCGCCACAACGACAGCTCCAGTCCCACACGAGCTTCTCCCTGAGACAACGTTAAAGCTTTTTCGTCATAGCTAGCAAAGTTTCCCCTACCCATTCGGTAACCAGTAAAAACGCTCGCTCCCCAAGGACCCAGAGGTTTTTCGATTATCGAGTCGAGGCGGTAGTTTTCATAATAGCCGCCACTCAAAGAGGCCACCCGATTTCTCCAGAGCAAGTCAAAAGCTCCCTCGGAGGACGTGATATCTGCCTGGGCTGCTTCGACCTCTTTTTTTGCGCCGACAACCACGGGATACTGCGCCTCGATGTTATCGACAATTTCTTTTAGGGTAAGAGGGTTGCTGCCTTTTGCCACTGAGGCGATCAGCAGAAGAACACCCCAACGTGCGATCCTCACTTGGCAGCCCTCGCGGGGTAATTCACTACGCTGGGAGCAGTGCTCGAACTCGGCGGGAAGCCGTTGAACGAACGCCAGAGCTCATATCCAAGGCTCACTTCGTCGAGTAAGACCCAGGCGACAGCGCGAACTCCCTGGCGCAAGTATCGAGGTTCAGGCCATAGCGCGCTGTCTTCAGGGGTGACAACAATTCGAGATTTTCCTTCGCCGTTATCTGCCGAGTCAACCAGCTGTACTTTCCCGGCAAAAGTCCCCACTGCTACCGAAGGCCAGCCGCTAAACTGAAGCGCGGGCCAGCCTTCAAATTGCAAGCGTACTTTTCTGCCTTCGTAGACCAGCGGAACATCGTTGCCATTTACCCAGATCTCTACGGCTCGAGATGCGGTCTCCGGTACAAAAACGGCAAGGGTCTGCCCGGCCTTGACGACCTGGGCGCCCTGTCCCGAAATGATCTTAAGGATGGTTCCAGCGGCAGGGGCTTTGACTGACTGGGTAAGTTGTCGAGAGAGTCGCACATCGATGCGGGCCAATTCAGCAGCGGCGTTGGCTTCGTCTACAAGGTACTTCGTATATTCCAAGTTCGCCTGTTCGTAGCTTCGCTGAGCACTCAGCCCTTTTTCCAACAGAATTTTCTGTCTATCTAGATTTAATTTCGATGTTTGAACTCCTAGTTTAGCCGCACCTACCCGCTTCTCTAATGCATTTCGTTCCATCTGCAAGCGTTGCAATATTTCCGGATCGTTGTCCGATAGCTCGACAATCAATTGCCCAGCATCAACTCGAGAGCCTTCGGACACGTGCCATTTTTGTACTCTGCCTTCGATCGGCGAGTTAATATCTTGCTGCCGATCTACCGGAGAAAAAGCCACGACGCGGCCTGCACCGACGGCCGTTTGTTGCCAGGGTAAAAACGCAAGAATCAAAACGATCAAAACCGCTCCACTACCAAACAGCGTGAAAAACAGTCGGTGAGAACCATGGGGTTGCACCCGATTGAGTGCCTCAAGTGGCAGTCCAAATCTTCGGAGTGCTAAGTTTTTGCGTGTCAAGCCCACTAGGCTGCCTTTCCCTCTGTAGTAGCCGCCAGCACGATTTTCGTATCACAACGCCCGGCAATTTCAGCATCGTGGGTGCATAACAGAAGAGTCCACGATGCTCCCTTATCTAGCAGCGCCTCCAAAGCAGAGCGGCAGGATGCTACATCTAATGGCTCCAAGCTCTCGTCTACCATTAGTAGGCGTGGTTTCCCGGCTATCGCACGCGCGATCATTAACGCCTGAGTATAGGCAACCGAAAGAGGGACACCGCTCTCCGTGAGTTGGGTGTGAATGCCTTGGGGCAAGCGGAGTACTTCGTCTAGCAATCCCACCTTTTCTAAAGCGGTCTTGGCATCCGAAGTTGAAATCCACTCTCTCCCAAACACAACATTCTCTAATACGCTGGCTCCGATAACTTCGATTCCGCGCACTAACGAAACATGCCGACGAACTTCTTCGGGACCAAGCTCACGGCAATCTACTCCATCAATAAAGATAGCTCCACTGGTGGGGGGCTTCATGCCATATACCAAATCTACCAAAGTGCTCTTTCCTGAACCATTTGGGCCCAAAACAGCGACGCGTTCCCCCGGTTGAACTTCTTTGGAAAGGGGGCGAAAAGAAAATTTCGATTCCGAAAACCTAAAGGCGCATTCTTTGAAAGTCAGTGCTATTGGAGCTGTGCTGCTGAGTTTTTCATTGTTCTCATCAGCCTCTAAAGGCAGTGAAAGCAGGCTTTCTATTTTGTCTAAGCCGGCGGCTAAGTCATAGAAAGCTTCTAGATGTTTCTGAAACTTGGCCAGCGAGCTCAATACATTCGTCACTACAATTTCCGCTGCGACCAATTGCCCCAAAGTTAGCTGATTGCGTGTGACTAACACTGCGCCGAGTCCGAGAAGTGCCGCGCTCGCCACTGCTTGCAGAGAGAGTGCGCCGGTCACTTGACGGAATAAGATTCTAAAATGCCCCTTTCGAGCATCGAGGTAATTCACGATTAGGTCATCGGCGCGCTGAAGCGCAAAACGCCGTGCTTCTGCACTTCGAAAGCTGAGGGATTTGCTTGCTATTTCTTCAAGCCAGGCAGCCACACGGTACTTTTGAACAGACTCTTCAATCGCTGTTTTGACCGCTCGTTGCCCCAGCCCGAACAACACTCCGATCATCGCGAGGACCAAAATGAGGTCAAACGCCAAGAGGGCTGGGTGGTAGAAGGCCAGTAGCACTAGGCCAATCAATGTCTGAAGAACTAAAGCAAATCCCTCTAGGAGAATGGTCGCGGTGCTTTTTTGAACAACCAACACATCAAAAAATCGATTTACAAGTTCGGGAAATTTGGCGCCTGCAATCCGGTCCATGCGCACACGTGGGAGCCGGGCGGCCAACTCCAGAGCAATGTAGGCAAAAAAACGCACCTGCAACTTCTCCACAACCAGAACCTGCAGACCGCGAAATACCGCCGCTAAACCCAGCCCTGCGAAGACGGCCAGGACGAGGAATAAAAGCGGTTGGGAAAGGCTTCCAAAAGTAACCGTATTTACTAGCGCTTGAACGCCTATGGGGATCGCCAGCGAAAGTAGCCCTACCGCGACCCCGTAGGTGAGGACGACCGCAATTTCCTTTTTCTCCGCCCGTAGGAGCTTGAAAAGCAGGTGGCTAGTGCTGTGCGTTTTATCGGCCATCGGAGTTACTTATCGTCATAAAAATCAATTGTTCTGAGTGCTCATCCTAGGTGGATCTGTGCATCGCGTTATCCCGTGCAACAGCGAGCTTCATTCATGTCAGTATCGTCGGCGGAGATGAATCTATCCAATAGATATATATGACCTTTTCCATTGTTTTTGTGAATTGAATCAGGAGGTGGGCTTTGGAACGCAGTGCCCGTACGCCCTCGCCCTGAGGAAGTTCGGAAAACCGGGGTCAAAAAGCCTTCGTTATGGTAGCTTCCCCTCCCTATGAGAACACTTGCATTCCTCGCTGTGGCCTTATTGGCAAACCCTTTTGGAGAAGCTTTTGGAGATATTCCGGGGCATAGACTTTCCGATTCGGACAAGGTGCTAAATGCTCCGGAAATTCACGCAAAAAAACCGGTCCTGATCTATTACGCCAATGATCGAAACCTGGTCGCGGGAACCGACCCCGTACAGAAGCGCTATTCTGAACTCATCGGTATGTGGAAGCGCATGGCCAACGAAAAGTCAGGCACACCAGAGTTTAGAAAACAGGCGGGCCGAGTTGCGGCTGCGCTTGAACAAGACGCCGAGCGGTTTCCTCGGTCTGTTGATCAGGAAATGGTGCTCCTGCGTGAGTTGTTTTGCTCCGACAAGGCGCCTCTCAATGTAGGGTTGGTGTTGGTCCGCAATTGGGGCAGTGTTTCGCTCGTCGATACCCGCTACGCATCGGTCAAAAAGACGCTTTTGCGTTACGAGTACTGTTTGCCAGTCTCTGGAACCAACACGCCTGTTCTGCAAACACGCTATTTGGCAAGGGAGTGGGATGCCGATAAAGTACTCGACATCCAAGACGCACTGCTCGCCCAGCCGCTATCCTTCAAAATGGTGTTCGATTGGTTTTTGGCTGACGTAGCAAAAGTTTTCTCCCCAGAAGAGTATCGGTTTGCGTTTTATGGAAAAACCCATGGAACAAACGCTTATTTTTTTGAAGGACCTCTCACAGCAACCTTCATGGAAAAGGCGCCCGAAGTGGTTCTCCCGGCAGTGATGGAGGTCTTGAGCGAAGTAAAGGCGCTTTCCGACGGTTCCGCGACTCCTCGGACCATCGCAGCCATTGTTTACAATGCCTTTCAGAAGCTCGATCCCGTTCCTCCTGAGCTGCCCGATTCAAACCAGTTTTTGGAAAAGGGAGCTTTCTTGCAAAGTTTGTCCGATCTGGTTGCCGGGAATGCGCTGAAGACAATGCATTTTAGCCACGTGGTTATCGACTCAAATTTTGCTCCAGTGGAGCTATCTCCTGTTCAGAATGCGAGAGATTTTATGCGGAATCCTCCGAAGTATTCTAACGCGGGGATAGAAGCGGTGGACTACTTACACCTACGCAATTCGGTGAGTGAATACCACCCGTTTGCTTTGGACAAACTTTTCCTCCCTGGTCGTCCTGTTACGCAGGATTTCATGGAGCATTTCCGAAAGCACATCGAGGCAGCTGTTCCGTAAACTTCCTACGGTTATTGTTTATTCAGAAGTGTAGATAGAATGTCTTGAATGGCTGTTTGATCGTAGGGTTTGGGGAGAACTTTCCTAAAAGCATACTGGGTGGCGATTTGTACCTCGCCACTAATTAGGTAAATGGGCACATCAAGCTTAAGTTCTTGAGCAACGAGATCTCCATTGGTGTTTGGCATCCGATAATCTAGGAAGACCACATCGGGTTTGCTGTTTGTACAAGCCAATATACCCTCTTTGGCGTCGTTAAAACTGCGAACGTTCACTCGATCTGATGAAAAAAGCTCTGTGAACAGTTCGCACAATTCGGATTCATCATCAATATAAACCACATTAAGCTGCACGGAGAGCCTCGGCTTTCTCGAAACGAATTTCAAAACAAGTGTTTGGTTCGTTTTTTAGAACTTCAATGGTCGCACCATGCTCCTTCAGGATTCCTTGCGCAATCGAGAGTCCCAGGCCGGTACCTTCGCCCACTTTTTTGGTCGTAAAAAAAGGCTGGAAGAGCTTCTTTGCGATATGGTCAGGAATTCCTTTTCCGGAGTCCCGGATCTGAAGTATCAAAGCGTGGGCATCCTCAAACACCAAAACCCGTACCCACTTCTCTCCGCTGGAGTTTTTGATTGCATCGATGGCGTTATTGACTAGGTTCACCAGTACCTGAGCGATTTCAACGAGGTTGTCCGCAGTCTCGGTGGGATATATCGGAAGGGCGCCACTCTCTTACGCGATCTGCCCAGCTCCGATCAAGCTCTTTTCTCCTAGTGCTCCGCAGGAACTTTCTGTCATGCGGTGCGCCTTGTGACCTTATCGACACTCGGTAAGATACTCCGAGTGAAATCCTGTGGGGAAAAACAAATGAAATATGCCTTTATATTAGCAGCTGCGACCCTTTTCACAATTGAGAGCGCAAATGCGAAACCGACCTGGAATACCAGGCCGATTACACTTCCAGATGGTTCGGTGGGCACCTCTTATGTGCAAAATCTTGGCTCGTTCATCGATAACCCTGGAGGAGATCCGGTTGTTTGCTCTCTCGCCTGCAGTGGTTGGTTATCGATGACATCAGGGTGCCTGGTCGCTGGAACACCAACGGCTTCAGATGTGGGTTCGAACTCATGCGACGTCACAGTTTCGGATGGAAAGTCCTCCGAAACGAACGTTGTTTATATAAATGTTAAACCCTAGTTTGCTGAATTCGCGGTTATGACGTTTCTGAGGTCGGATTCTCTTAGGCGCTCTGCTCCACCTCGATCGCTTCCTTTCGTCGTAGCGCTTCCAGCAATATCGGTATTTCTCGGTGGCCTGGTATAAGCTTGAACCGTTTTTCTAGTTCGGTGAGCGTTGCCGCCGTCCAGCGGGCAATCTGATCTTTCCCGTTCCGCCAGTGCTTCACCCTGGCCGTTCGCGATCGCACGCCATCGAAGGCCGACTCGATCGGGTTGGTAGAGAGCAGGGTGGTTCTGAGTTTCTTCGGGGTCCCGAGCTTGATCAGGGTAAGTGTTTCCCCCTCAGCCTCCTCGATAGAACTGACCGCCTCGAGATTGATCTTTGTTAGCCACGCAACGAGAGCGGTGAGCTGGTTCTTGGCATCGGTATAGTCCGTCATTCCATGAACGAGTTTCCAACGTCGACGAAACTCTCCGTGCAATCGCCACGGTAGGTACTTAATCACGTTTCGCTCCTTGTGGCGCACGCACCGCTGTACGGGGCAACGGTTTCCGAATACCTGGCGCACTGCTTTTCGTAGGGCTTTGCTGCCGTCGATAACGAAGAGGAAGGAGTGTTCTCTATTCAGTCCGCGGTCGATGAGACTTTGGATTAGATCCTTTACTATCTCGCTATCTTCCGTGTCCCCTTCGCGCAGGCCCAGAACTAGTTTGCGGCCTTTTGTCGTGATGCCGATAGCGACGATAACGTGGCGAGAGGCGAACTCGATCCCGTCGATCATGATAGCGAGCCATTCGTGATCGCTTAGGTCGCGGCCATTGAGCTCATCGAGTGCCTGTCTGCTGCCCTTCACAAACGCTTTTGAAACAGCGCTCTTCTTCAGCCCAAGACCGCCTTCAAGCTCCTCGACTAGACCATCGTAGTCGCGGCTTGAGACGCCCTTGAGCATGTGACTCACAATTCGATCGCTTAGCAAATCGTAGTCGCGAAGCGCTCGGTGAGTATGCAGCTCGACTTCTCGCTCGCCCTTTTTGACTCTGGGCTTTCTAACTTCGATGCGCTGCCCTTTTGCCAGCACCGATGAGGGATCAGATCCCCCTCGGTAGAAACCGTGGCCGCTCTTCCGCGAATAAACAAGAAGATCGCAAAGAACTGGTCGAGAAACTAAACCTGAAAAATGGAATGGATTTCGATCGGATGTTTACTTCTGAAATGGACTCAAAGCATGACAACACAATTGATAAACTAGAGCGTGCTTTGAAGACTTTTCAGGGGAAAGACGTTGCGAACTACATCAGTACGCAGCTGCCCCACCTTAAGCGGCACCGCGAAGTCGCTGTCAGTGTGGAGCGAAGTCGATCCGGTCAGAGTACCCCTACACTGCCCAGGTAGTTCCTAAGGAAAAAGGTACGCCGTTATTTGAAAAAGGTACGCGGTTACTTTGGTAAAAGTAACCGCGTACCCTTTTTTCGAAAACCAACGGCTCAGTTCACGGTTAGCGTTACCGAAGCGTCCATCATGCCATCGTCATTGGAGGCCGGAGTGGATTTATGTTTATTCACAAACATGGGTTTAAGCAGTACTTCGTCGATCTGGCCCAAGATCTGAGACTCGGTCTGGGTATTGAGGGCTGAATTGATAGCCGAGTCTGGAACAAAAAGAGCGTCAGTGAGATCCACGTCGATAGTAGCGGTTAGGCCGGTTCCTGTGCTGGCGCCTACGGTGTATGTCTTTACTCCCGCAGTGATTTCTGCTGAGACACTTACAGCAGAAGACAGGCTCATTTCCAGGGTCGAGTGTCCCCAAGTGATATCCGCCATATCGCCTGACATCGTGCAGGCGTCCGCCGTTAATAAATATGTTCCTGAAACCGCCTTCGGAGAGCCTGGGCGTGTGCTAGTGAGTGAGCTTCCATTCACCCACTGGAAGTCGGTGTTCTCGCAGGTCTCGGTGTCGGTAGATTTGATACAGACCAAAATATCTCCAGCGTTTGCGCTAAATGTTCCGTACAGGGAACCATAAGTATCTGCTTCCGTCAGACCGCCTCCAAGTCCGCAGCTGGAGTAAACAGAGCTTTCACTCGGGACCGTCTGCGCAAAAGGGATGCGAACATGATAAACTCGGTCACCTGCCTCGCCCAAAAATGAATATTCAATTGCTTGGATATCGAGTGATATGTAGTTGAACGGACCTCCCGAAGAATCTTGGATATTGTCGTCGCCATCGATTGAGGGCGAAGTAGCCAGGTCAAACGCGCCCGTGTGGAACACGGCCTCTAGTCCGCTCAGAGTTCCACCACCGAGGAGTCGAGCGCCGGCGCCGCCCCCGCCCGTGCTCCCAAGTGTGGCCATATTGAAGATCCCTTTGACCGAAAGCGGTGTGTAGCACCGACCGTTTACAGTGGTCGACTCGTACGTCACGCTACAAGCCCGGTGTGAGCCGCGAGTTGCTGACATGACATCCGAGGAAGTAAAGACGATGTCCAGTGTGCTCGATGAGCTGCTGGGGCCAGTGCTTCGGTTGCATGCAGATGCGAACACACACAGACCCAAAACCAAAACGGCCTTCACGGACAAACAGGGGATTCTTGAGTACATAAAGGGCTCCAGGTAGTTTGATGGGGAAGATTAAATTCTACCACTGAACGGGCTAAAAGACGGTCAAATCTGGCAGGTGGTAAATCCAGATTCCGTTGGACAAGACGGACATAGTGTACCCGGCTGCTTTTAGCTGTGCGTCAATTTTGTGGGGAACTGCTTCGCCGGTTAGTTGGGGGTGAAATTCAACCACCAGGTAGTCGATCTGTTGGCAGCTGAGAGTCTGGTGTGCTCCAGCTAAGACTGCGCCCTCAGCACCTTCGCAATCTATTTTCATCAGGCGAATGCGTTGCAAGCGAGACTTTTCAACTAGCGAATCCAGTCGCATGGTTTGGACTTTTACTGGCCGTAGCCCGATCTTCGCCGGTCGAAAAAAACTACTCGCTCCCGAGTTGATGTCGGGCGTCTCGTAAAAAGTAGCGGTGCCTTCTGCGTCCGAAAGCGCGGTATGTTCCAAATCCACGTTCCTGAAATGATTCAAATTGATATTGCGCAATATAATTTCGATTAGGCGCGTCTGCGGCTCTGCGCCGAGGACTCTGCCTGCGGGACCCACTGCTTGTGCAGCAAGGCAAGTGAAGTATCCCTCGTTTACGCCCACATCAAAAAAAGTATCACCCGGCCTAAGCAGAGTTTGAATAACCTGGGTCATTTCGGGTTCGTAGACACCCGTGTCGAGGAGCTGACGGCCCAAGTGTGAAACCGGATCAATCCAAAACGTCAGGCCGTCTCGGGTAGTAAGATGCCGCCTCTGGATCCGAAAAAAGCGTTTCAACCAGGCGGCCAGCGGGGCCGGCCTTAAATGAAACAGGCCTTTTTCAAGAGTGACCATTAGTGGATGGGAGCACTTCCGGAGTCTGGAACTACGCCGGTAAGCTCGTCAAAAGTCACTGCTTTGGGAACTTCCGCGACAGGGGTTTTGCGAACTCGCTTGCGTCCACTCGCTTGAAAGGCCTCGAGCGCTTCTTGATTCGCTTGAGCTGTTTCGCGGTGCACCGCCGAAGCAAAAACTTCTTTAGGCGCACCATCTGCAGTTTGGATGAGGGACTCAATTTCGTTCAGAACGGGGTCTTGTCCTTCTTCGTCTTCTAGAGGTGGAAGCTCATCCTCTGGGTTGCGTTCCTCGGGCCTCATGAAGCGATCCAGGCCGGCTTCCATGCGCTGTTGAGGGTCCTCCGTGTCGCCCTGAAGCTGGCTCAGCTCCGACAAAGGAGGTAACTCCGCTGTGCTACTCAGTCCCAAAACTTCGAGAAACTTTGGCGTGGAGCCATACTGCACAGGGCGGCCCGGGATCTCCGCCTTGCCCGCCATACGCACCAGGCCTCGGTCGATCAAGGTCCGCAGCAAGTGGCTGCTATCAATGCCACGCACTTGATCGATTTCAGCTCGAGTGATGGGCTCGCGGTAGGCAACAATCGCCATGACTTCGAGCGCGCTTTTTCCCAAACGAAACGGCTTGCTCGCCTGAAAACGCCGTATGAACTCTGCGTTTTCTACTTTGGTCACGAAGTGGTAACCGCCCTGCGCTTTGCGCAATGTAAAGCCTCGATCGGGCGATTCATATCGGCTTTGGATCTGAGAAAGAACTTCCGAAATCTGATCGTTAGTCGGCGCTGCGCTACCGAAGGCCTCGCGGATGCGCGCCAAGCCAATGGGGCGTTCAGCCGCAAAGAGCACTGCTTCCACCGCCGAAGCAAAGGCCTCGGGTGCCATGGTAAACGGCTCCGTGCCCACGGCTGGTGCCGCAGCTGCCTCAGGCAAGGTTTCTAGTTCGGCGTCCATATCCACCTCAATACTGGTCCAATAGCCCAAAGTTCAGCTCTTCGAGAGATCGCTGAGCGCGAACTTGCATGGGTCCAAAATTTTCGTTCTGGATGATTTCAACAAACTTGAGTTTTGCTAATTCAAGTACCGCTAAAAAACTTACAATCACTTCATGCGTTATTCGCTCGGGAGGCAGCAGCGCCCCAAAGTCAAAAGTCTGTGCGCTGAGCAGGTAGCTGCGAATCAAAAGCACTTTTTCTCGAATAGAAACGGTATCCGTTTCGATTTGAATAGGGGGGCGCTGAGTGCGGTCGGTGGCTACTTTCAGGCACTTGAGAAGTTGAAACGGATCGACCGATTCAATGGGTGCATCTAGCAACGATTCCACGGGCATGACGTCACTCAGTGCACCTTCGGGACGAGAGTAAATATCTCTGCCCAACCAAAGATGGTTATCAATAGCTGCGGCTGCGAGCTTATACTTTTCGTACTCGACTAACTGAGCGACCAGTGGGAGGCGAGGGTCCTCGCCCTTAGCATCGCCTTCGATAGGGAGCAGCGTGGCGGACTTGATGTACATCAGCGTCGACGCCATGACCATGAATTCGCCGGCCAGATTAAAGTCGAGCTGTTGCAATAAATCCAAGTGTTCTAAATAAGCTTCACAAATTCGCGTGATGGGGATGTCGTAAATATTCACCTGCTCTTTGCGGATAAGGTGCAAGAGCAAATCCAAGGGCCCTTCAAAGCAGGGCAGGCTGACCCGATAATCTGTTTCTGAAACATTCGACGCGCTAGCCACTGCCGACGGGTCGGCAGCAAGGGCCTTGTCGATGATTTCTTCCGTGGCGATTAACGGCAGCGGAGCAGGGTTAGGTACCGCTTCCAATTCCATTGGGACATTTATATCACTTTTGAGGGGAGACGGCGCTGGAATTTGCTCAGAAAAGCACGCTTACCTTGGAGGCCAAAGCCCCATAGTTTCCCACACTTCTTTCATGGTCCGGGAAGCGACTTCGCGTGCTTTGTCTCGGCCTTTTGTGAGGACTTCGAGCAAATAGCCTGGGTCCTTTTCCAGCTGCTGGCGACGTTTGAGCAGGGGGGCCTGCCAGGCCAGAATCTGGTCCGCAAGAGCATCTTTATCTTCGCCGCAGCCCAGCGAGGCGCTTCGACATTCAGCGGCGATTTGGGCGACGCGCTCGGCAGGAGAAAAAAGCTGGTGGTAGGTAAAAACAGGGCAGACGTCCGGGTTGCCGGGGTCGGAGCGTCGCGGGCGTCCCGGATCGGTCAACATGGACTTTACCTTTTTGCGAATGCTGGAGGGATCTTCGGCCAGCTCGATTGTGTTGCCGTAACTCTTGCTCATCTTTCGCCCGTCCAAACCTGGCAATTTTGGCACCTGGGTGGTTAGAGCTTCAAACTCGGGGAAAAGATTTTTCTTATAGATAGAATTGAATCTTCGAACGATCTCGCGTCCTAGTTCTAAATGGGGTTTTTGGTCTTCGCCTACAGGGACTTTTGTTCCTTTGTACAAGCAGACATCGACGGCCTGAAGGACAGGATACCCTAGCAGTCCCAAACTGCTGGTGTTGTTTTCACCTAACTGTTCGCGCATTTCCTTGTAAGTGGGATTGCGTTCCAGCCAACCTACACTCGTAACCATGGCAAGAAGCTGAGCGAGCTCGGTGTGTTCAGGGACGCTAGACTGAACGTAAATCGTCGCTTTTTCCGGATCGATGCCGCACGCCAGCCAATCCAAAAGCACTTCGCGAGTGTTTTTCCCGAGCTCTATTTTGCGCAAATCTCCCGTCGTCAAAGCATGGAGATCCGCGATCATGAAAAAGCAATCGTGTGTTTCTTGGAGGGCCAGGTAGTTTACGAGCACGCCCCAATAATGGCCAATGTGCAAGCGCCCCGTGGGGCGCATGCCGCTTACTATGCGCTCTGGAAACTTAGCCATTAGAGTTTTGCTTTACGCAAGGCTTCGATACGCAAATCCAGCGCTGGATGTGATGCTAACAACGACATCAGTCCGCCGGACTTGCCGCTAATTTTCATCGCTTCAACAGCAGCGGTTCTGTTGTCGTGGTAGGGCATCGACGACTTGAGAGCTTGGAGTGCGTGGATCATTTTTTCCCTACCTGCGAGCCAAGCGCCGCCTTTGTCGGCTTTGTACTCTCGGCGTCGAGAATAGGTCGCTACCAAGATACTGCCCAAAATGCTCAAGACGATCTCAAAAGCAATTACCATGAAGTACTGAATCATCGGCGATGGGCCTTCGTCGTTGTTGCGGTTGCCGGACATCGCCTGGGAGACTCCCCAAGCGGCCGCTCGCGCAAAAAACATGACGAACGTATTCACTACGCCTTGGAGCAGGGTCATGGTCACCATGTCACCGTTGGAGACGTGGGCGATTTCATGGCCCAACACGCCTTCTACCGCTGCGCTATCCATGCGCTCTAATAGGCCCGTGGAAACAGCGACGAGTGAGCGCGAACGAGTAGGTCCTGTGGCGAAAGCGTTGACCTCGGGGCTTTGGTAGATTCCCACTTCGGGCATCGCAGGTAGGCCTGCTTTCTGCGCTAGGCGGTGAACCGTTGTTAGCAGTTCTTTTTCTTGCGGCGATCCTGGGCGCGATGGGTCGATTACTCGAACTCCCATCATCATCTTGGCCATGATGCGCGAGAGCGCCAAACTAATCAGCGCACCGGCAAAACCAGCTACTGCACAAAACGCGAGAAGGCTTGTGTAATCAATCCCGTTCGAATCTAAGTACGGTCGAATTCCCAATACTTGAAGCGAGATAGAAATGGTCAGAACGACCAAAATATTCACTGCTAAAAAAAGGAATATTCGTTTGAACACGTGTAGGTCTCCTCCGTTTGGCCCTTATTATAGGTATGTTTTGCGATACAGCAAGGAGAGCGGGCCAAAGCTTGCTTAAGAAACGGAAATTGCAGTCAAAATGTGACTCTTTTCTAAAGATGGAGATTGAGGCTGAGGTCGAGTGAGGAAGCCGCAAGGCCGGTGCTGCCTCCTATTCCCCGCATCATGGTCCAACCAAAGGTAAATCCGCCCAGCCAGTGATCGCTGCCACTGTCCATAAAAGTGATTTGAGGAGACACGAGCAACATAGGGATTCCTACGAGTTGGGAAAGTCCTGGTCGGGAAGAGTTCTGCGAAAGCGCAAGCGCGCCGATCCCGACTACCAACCCGGGTCTCAAGTAAGCAAACCGCGGGCTTCGGTACGTCCACCGGGATGAGATCGATAATGGAATCCAGCGCAAGGTGAGTTCCTCTGGCTGGGTTACGAGAGAGCTGAGGGATTGGGTTTCGAACTTTGCCGAACGCGAGCCGAAGCCTAGTGAGGCCTGTGCCGCGATCGAAAAGACACCATCGCTCCATAAATTGCGCAGAAGTGTCACGTTAAAGGTCGGCAACCCGACGAAAGTGGGGATGTAATTGACCGAAAACCCCGGCGTGGGAAGGCGCAATCCCGACACCGAGACGACCGATATCTGGGGAGCGATTTCCCAGGCCCTGGGGGCCGTCGGGGAGGGGGCTTGGGTTTCGCTTTCCGCCCAGCCCGGGCTGGCAAAAGCGAGCCCGAAAATCAGACAAAGTAGGAGCATGAGAGCACCTTATTCCCGGTACGCGGTTACTTTTGCAAAAGTAACCGCGTACCTTTCAGTTGAAAAGGAAATAGGCATCTTTCACAATTCGAATTCAATAAAATCAATGGTTTAGGTTGGCTGGAGTGTTGCAGTTCGTAAGGAATAGGGGAAACCATGCAGCCAATGAAGACCTTTGTACTAGCCTTGCTTATGGTCGGAGCCCCTCTTGCGTGGGGTCATGCTTCTGGCAATGGACACGTCCACAGCGTTAGTTTGGGCGATGATACGAATGGAGCGATGACTGGCTTTGGCGGTGCGGGCAGTCGGCCTCCCTCCCCCATCGGCGGTGCGATGCCGCCCAGCTACTCTCCCCCTCCGCCACCAGAGCCACCACCCCTGTTTTCGGCGCAAACAGCCCCTGGTACTGGCGCTGGAGTCGAAAGCAAAGTTCGAAAGCTCGGCCGGCCAGGAGAGGCTTTGCCTCGCGGTTCCTCGCGCTCGGACCGAGTAAACGGTATCTACGCTGACTCGGCTGAATAGCCTTTAAGAATGGAAATCCGCGATACCTACAACCACGGGACCAGGCATGTCCGCGCTCCATCGAAAGATCAACCGCCATTGCTTGTCTATCTCGATGCCAAAGGTATACGAGAATTCGGCGTTTCCTCGATCGTAAAACTTTGTTTGGGTTTTCCCAAGCGACTGCTGGAGTGCATGGACACTGGTCGCGCGGTTAAGCATAGTAAGTCGGGCTGCCGTCTTGCGTGCGTACCTTTGCCATGAAAAGCCCAGTTTTCGCGCACTGACTTCAGGGGGCACTCCGTCTTGAACATCATCGAAAAAACGCCGAACCGCATCCTCCTCAAATGATTGAATCCCGGGTGCCTGAAGCGGTTCTACTTTTTGGTCGAGAGCTGGTTCTTCGGTGGAGTTGTTTTTTTCGCGTAGTGGGCGGCTGGAGTAAACGCTCGCGCCGCGGTTCTTGGGGCGTGGTGTGTACTCCAACGGTGTAGCGTAGTTGCTCTCCTGCTCCGCCTTTTCCGCGGCGTCTAAGTCCAACTCCACAAAAAAGAGCTCCGGGCCAGCGCCCGGTTTGTCGACAGAGACTAACGCCAACCCGTGCCGAGTATCGTCAGCAGTCCATTCTCCGCACCAGGATTGCAACGAGGTCCGCGCAGGAATGGAGGGCTGCTTGGGTGCGGACTTTGATCCTATAGTGAGCTGAAGCCAACCGTGCACAAAAGCTGAAGCTATCAAGGATTGGGGAAGCGTCTGTTCCAGAATGTGCGTGGCCGGTACCAAAGGAAATCTGTATTGCAAAAAAAGGTACGACAGAGAGAACAAACCGGCTTGGAGTGCGGCAAAGTTCAAGTGGGCTCGCGTAAGCGCCTTTCGTTGGGCCGCTTCTGCCGAAGCCTGCTTAATAGCGACAGCACGCCGGTTCTGGCGCGGCTTGGCCTTGGGGGGAGCTTGCGTCGTCTGGGTAAAAGGAAAATGGTGTCTTATCTCCTCCGGTGAAAGTGAAAGCTTGCTCAACTGAAGAACGGACTGAGGATAAGCCCGTGCCCGACGCAACAGGTCCGCGGCTCTCGGGTCAAGGGTGTCCGCCTCGGAAGTCTGCCGGAATAATTCTTGGATCTCCGCGGCGTCGAGGGGTTCTGCCTCGAGTGTCCCCAAGACCCTGACGAGCTCCTGGCATTGTTGGCTAGGGAGAACGTGTTTGGATCCACCCCAAGCCAAAACGCTCGAAGCCATGCCGAGCAGGAGTGAAATATTGCGCAGAGTTTTCATGGTTTTCTAAGGCACGGGGGTTTAGCACGGACTGCTCTAAAAACGAAAGGGTATTAGCGGATTCCGCGCTAGAAAATCGTCAGCTGCGGGTCAGATACTGCGGGTTTGGAAAAGGGAAGGCCTAAGTGCTTGTGAGCAAGCTCAGTGGCCACCCGGCCCTGGCGGGTCCGGTTCAAAAAGCCGATTTGGAGCAGGTACGGCTCGTACACGTCTTCAAGTGTTTCGCGCTCTTCTCCCAGGGCAGAGCAAAGGGTTTCAATGCCCACGGGCCCGCCGCCGAATTTCTCGATAATTGTCGTCAATAACTGACGATCCATGGCGTCTAATCCGCGCTTGTCGACATCGAGCATTTCCAGAGCCGCAGCCGCCACGGGCGCCGTGATCACTCCGTCGGCGCGCACCTGGGAATAATCTCGTACTCGGCGCAGCAAGCGATTGGCGATGCGGGGCGTACCGCGCGATCGTCGAGCCACTTCAAGCGCCCCTTCCATCTCAATGCGGCACTTGAGAATCCCTGCAGAACGCACGATCACCATTTGAAGTTCCTCTGCACTGTAATGCTCGAGTCGCAGAACCATCCCAAACCGTCCCATCAGGGGCGAGGTGAGCAATCCAGCGCGGGTCGTGGCGCCAATCAATGTAAATGGAGGCAGGTTGAGTTTCATCACTCGAGCGCTCGGTCCCTGTCCCAGAACGATGTCCAAGTGAAAGTCCTCGAGCGCGGGGTAGAGAGACTCTTCTACCGTACGATTGAGACGATGAATTTCATCGATAAACAAAATGTCTTTTGGATTCAGGCTGGTAAGAATGGCTGCGAGGTCCCCACTTTTTTCCAAGGCGGGACCAGACGTGGAAACCAGCTGTGAGCCAAGTTCTCGGGCCAGCACGTGGGCCAGGGAAGTTTTTCCTAGTCCAGGGGGGCCACAAAACAGCGTGTGGTCCAAGGCTTCATTTCGACCTTTAGCGGCGGCTAAAAAAATCTCTAACTTGTGTTTGAGATCGGTTTGCCCAATGAAATCGGTCAGCGTCTTTGGGCGCAGCGAATTTTCCGGAACGGAGTCTTCCGCTGACTGCCGCAGGTCGAGAAGGTGTGGCGACTCATCCACGAGAGCCTCCTTCTACCGGACGCGTATTGAGTTCTTTTAGCGCTAACCGGAGGCACTTCTCAAATCCGGGATTTTCGGATTCTTCTCGATCCAGAACGCGTTCCACCGCCGGTTTGACCTGCCCCGGAGTAAAACCGAGGTTCACCAAAGCAGAGGCCAAGTCTTCCCGCAGAGGTTGGACCGCCTCACCTACCGTGGGTTGGGTCTGGCGAGAGGTTCGGCTGCTCAAAGCAATCCAACTCAGTTTTTCGATTTTGGGTTGGAGTTCGAGAATAATTTTCTGAGCGATTTTCTTACCAATTCCTGGCGCGCTGGAAATCGAGGTAGCATCCTGCCCTCGAATATAAAGTGCGAGTTTTTCGGTCCCATGCTCGCTAAGTAGTGCCAAACTGCTCTTGGGCCCTAATCCACTGACCGTGAGCAAAAGTCGAAAAAAATGCTTTTCGCTCTCGGAACGAAATCCATAGAGCGCAAACGTGTCTTCTCTGACATGCGTGTGCACCCAGGCCTCTGCTTTTTCTCCCACGAGGAGTAGGTCAAAAAAAGGCTGCGCGATATGAAGTTCATATCCCACCCGGTGCGCCAAGAATGTGGCTTGTAGCGTGTCAGGGTTTTTTGCGAGCACTTTGCCCTTTAGGTAGCCAATCATAAGGGAAGCCTCCGCCCCAAGTGGTTGGCGTGGCAAATCGCAATCGCGAGAGCGTCTGTGGCATCAAAACCGAGCGTGATTTTCGTTCCCAGGATCATTTCCACCATTTTTTGCACGTGCGCTTTATCGGACCGGCCATATCCTGTCACAATCGATTTCACCTGGGTAGCCGCGTATTCGTGAATACTCAACCCCTGCTGGAGACACGCGCCTATGGCCATTCCGCGAGCTGTGCCCAAATAAATGGCGCTTCTAGCGTTCTTGGCAAAAAAGATATCCTCTATAGCTACATGATCGGGGCGGAGGTCTTTGAGGACTTCATTAAAGCGCGTGTTAATGATCGCCAGGCGGTCGTAGAGCTTAGCCGACTTGGGAGCGTGGATGATCTCGCAGAAAAGCAGGCGAAGCTGACCGCCTTTTTTTTCCAGACACCCCAGTCCTAAGTGGTGTGAGCCAGGATCAATTCCAAGGATGCGCTGATTAGAAGTCGCCACCTCGCACAGAATACCGTGTCCATTCTGATTGGTATAGATCTTAACGCGCAGCTCCGCCTTGCCGAGTACCCTCCTCCAAAGAAGTACGCTATAATTTGAGTGATTCAAACGTCGACCCTGTCGCACCTTTTATTACCCAGGAGCCATTAGATGAGAGTCAGGATTTTGTGCCTGCTCGTCCTCTTTGTTGCCGCGGATGGTTTTGCGGCCAAAAAAGACTACAAAGGCTTGTTTGGTTCCTATCGTCGAGAAAAGTTCACCGAGAACGAGGGACGTGCGTCGGACTGGGGCATGGACATCATGCTGTCCACGCTCCTTCCTCTGACCAGCATCGTAAACAGCACGGAGTCGACAGGAACGCCTGCCACGCCGATGTACTATGCGAGTTTTTTCAACGTAGAGGGCAGTGTTTTTACGCGCTTCTCCTACAACTGGGAAGTGTTTCTGGGTTTGGGCTATTACTCTTACTCAACGCGTAAACAAAACTCCACCACCGCGGCGGGAGCGGCGGCAGGAACGCCGCAGTTCCAGCTCTTCGAGTTGACGGCGTACCCTATCTTGTTGGGAGCCAAGTACCGGTTTGGAACGAGTGATATCGTCCCTTACGTTGGTGGCGGAGCAGGCGTTGTCTACACGCACCGGCGGACGACCTATGACTACGTGACGCAGCCGTACGACGATACTTTCGGAGTTTCTTTTGCAGCGCAAGCTACCGCAGGGTTTGAGTTTTTTATTTCTCCCCGCGCTGGGATTCGCTTGGAGACGTCGGCTATGTTCATGGGGTTGGGTACCAAAACCTATGATCCAGCGGGGTCGATTCCCATCGTGACATACCAGGCCAATCCCATTGCGGTGCGTTACTCAAGTGGCCTTTTCCTGTTGTTTTAGACGTGGTTTCGTTCGTCAGGTTGGCGTAAAATAAAGGTACCGTCTTAATCATCTAAACAGATTTTCCGATAAGAATTTCGATCAAGGGCGTCGGGTTTGAACCCGAAAAGTCCCTCTCTATGGAGGCTCGAATGGGCATTATTGCAGAACTCATTGCGTTTGTGAAAGAAGCGGAATGGGGTGGAATGGTAATTCTCGTGATTGGCATCATGGCAACCGCCATTGCAGTCGAACGCTGGGTGCGAATTCAGTTTCAGTATGCAATCAATAGCCGGGCTTTCATGGCAAAGCTCAAGAAGTACATCTTGAGCGACAACATCGATAGAGCGATCAGCTTGTGCAATAGCAAGCCTAATGCGCTCTTGCCTCGAGTACTGAAAAGCGGTCTCACTCGGGCCAAAGATACTCCGGAAGATATTCAAAATGCTATCGATGAAGCCACGCTCGAAGTGCTCCCAAAACTAGAGGCTCGCGCGCTGTACCTGCCAACGCTGGCAAACATTTCGACCCTAATCGGATTGCTCGCAACAGTGCTGGGTCTCGTGCTTGCATTCAGAGCTTCGGGAGATCAAGTCGACGCCGTGACTCGCCAGTCATACTTGCAAAAAGCTATCGCGCTCGCGATGCATACGACAGTGCTGGGTTTGATGGTCGCTATTCCGGCTTTGCTGGTTCATACGGTCTTGAGCTCAAAGATCAACTCCATCATCTCGGATATTGATCAATACTCCGTAAAACTCATCAACCTCCTCAGTGCAGCTCAAAAATCGGGCACGCGCGGAGCGGGTCGAGGGGATGACGAAGCTCGGGCAAACGACTAACTGTAGAGGTCTCCAAAAGCCATGGCCAGAAAGCCTAGCTCCAGAACTAACCGAATTCGTCCCGACGAGTCGCTCAACCTTGCGCCACTCATCGACATGGTGACGTGTTTGATGTTCTTCTTGCTCGCCTTCGCGGGAATTATTCCCGTGTCGATTATTGATGCCCCCCTGCCTAAGATTGCTTCTACGGCAGAGGAAGTAAAGATGGCGAAAGAGAATGACAACAAGCTCGAAGTTACGGTCGAGATTGGCCCTACGGCGGTGGTGGTTCGCGAGGGATCTAGTGGCAGTCGGAGCTTTGCGGCTAACGAGAAAGGGGAAATGCCCTTTCCGGATATTCACAAACATCTCGTCAGCCTCCATTCGAAGCGCCCCAAGTCCCGAGAGATTACGTTGGTTCCTCAAAACACGGTGACCTATGACGTGATCATTGGCGTCATGGACGCGGCCCGTGAGTTGGTTAAGGGAGATCCGGGTTACGAAGAGCTCCCTCCGGGTACGGCGCAGTCCCCGGACAGCACGAGCTTTAACCGACTATTTCCTGACGTCAGCATTGGAGGTGTGTGATGAATATGGGTGGTGGCGATTCAGGCGGCGGACACGGAAAACGAGGTAAAGGGCGACGTCGTAGGGGATCGGGCGACGTTTTGATGCTTGCTTCGATGTTGGACATTCTTATGTCCATCCTCTTCTTTTTGCTCAAGAACTACTCAGCAACGGTTTCGGATTTCGCGTTGGGAAAAGATATTTCGCTTCCACATTCGTCGGCCGTTTTGCCCCCCATGCCGGCACTCCAGTTAGTGGTCACCCAAAAAGCCGTCATGTTGGACGACAAAGAAATTTGCAAAATCATCAACGGTGATATTGATCCAAAAGAACTTTACTCCGGGGATCGCACCACGATTATCAAGTTGGCCCAGGAGCTCAAACTTCAAAAAGAACGTTCTCAAATGTACCAAAAGCTCAAAGAAAAAGCTGGCGAAGAAGGTGTGCCCGGAATGGATGCCAAGAGCTTTTCGGGTACAATCGTAATGCAAGCGGATAAAGCGCTTACTTTTAATATCCTCAAAAAGATCATCTACACGGCCGGTATATCGGATTTTGTGATGCTCAAACTTGCCGTGCTCAAAAACGATCAAGCCTAAGCCTCTTCCATGGTAGTCTGGCGACGCCATGGAAAAAACTACCCTTCAAACCCGCAAACTCCTGGGCATAGTCGCGGAGCTGCGCAAAAAATGCCCTTGGGATCGCAAGCAAACCCACAAGACGCTGATTCCTTATCTCTTGGAAGAGGCGTACGAAGCTATCGAAGCTATTCGAGAAGGCGATGCCCAAAGCCTCAAGGAAGAACTGGGGGATCTCCTCCTCCAGGTTGTATTGCACGCAGAAATAGCCTCCGAGAAAATGGGTTTTGGCTTTGAGGAAATAGCGCAAGCCATTGGCGAAAAGATGGTTCGCCGGCATCCGCACGTTTTTGAGGGGGAGAGAACAGGAAGTCGCAAACAACACAGCCAGCGCTGGACAGAATTAAAACAGAAGGAAAAACCCAAACGGTCGTTGCTGGAAGGGACGCCGCGCTCTATGCCTGCGCTACAACTAGGCCAACGTTACGGTGAAATCACTTCTAGCGTTGGTTTTGATTGGGGAAACGTGAACGGGGTTTGGGATAAGCTCGAAGAAGAAGTCGAAGAACTTCGTCGAGAAATCAAAGCCAGGAAGCGTAATCGAGCGCGTATAGCGGAGGAGCTGGGGGACGTTCTGTTTACACTGTCCAATCTAGCTCGCCACTTGGGATTGAATGCCGAAGAGGTCGGAAGACAAGCTTGCGCAAAGTTTCGAAAGCGATTTGAAAAAGTAGAAAAACTCGTGGATCTTAAGGCGGCTCCAAAAGTCTCCATCACCCAGTGGGAGCAAGCGTGGGAAAAAGCCAAGCGCCCAAAGCGAGTAAATCGTCCTAGCCCTTCCTCCAGGCGGTAGCAAAACCACCCCATAGGGTAATCGCCACCAACTGAATTGCGTGGTGGACGGTGCCCACGGCGATGGCCTGAGCGGGGTCCATTCCGAACGAAGTGAGCGAAAGCGCGACAGCCGCTTCAAATGGGCCCACATTGGCCAACGAAAACGGCACAGAGATGGCGGCGTTCAATGCAATGACGACAAAAAGCGCGTTGCCGAAACTTAGACTCAAGCCCTGACTTTGGCTCAGGGAAAGGATCGCGAGCACTTCACCACTCCAGGAGAGGAAAGCTAACAGGATTCCCCAAATCAGCGCGGCGGGTCGGATTAAGCAAAGTGTGCCGTCCCGAAACTCCGAGCTCCACTTCGCCATTCGATCCGAGCCATGGCGCCGAAACCAGTAAACCGCTCCGGCGACTAGTGACAGGGCCACGAGTCCCAACGCGAGTCCGAGACTCCAGGGCGTGTTTTCGATCCAATTCTGAAGTTTGAGGTGGTTATTTGAGCGCCACAGCAGGCCCATAAACACCAAGACGGTGATATCGACAAGGCGATCGGCTACTAACGCCCCGGTTGCTGTCAGAAAACTCATGCTGGGAGGGGTACCGCGAGATAGGATCACGGCTTTCATGACATCACCAGCGCGAGCGGGGAGGTAGGTGTTGAGCATGTGCCCCATCCCGGCAGCGTATAGCACTTTTCTAAATCCCGGACGGTATTCCTGAGGAATCAGCGCTTGATGTCGCAGAATCAAAAACAAGACTTGTCCAAAGCAACCGACAAAGGCCAGCAGTGCGTACTGCCACCCCAGCGCTTTTATGGTTGCCCAAACTTGGTCCAACCGAACATTTGACTTGGAAATGACCCACAGGCCGAGTGCGAGTACCAGGATGGTCGTGATTAAAATCTGGATCCAGTTCTTTCGCACGGTGCCTCTAGTTTATAGGGGTTGGGCTTCAACTCAAAGGGGGGGTGCGTTTCTTAATCAAATCCTCATGCTCACCTGCACTTGACTTCGCCGGGCGACAAGGCAGAGTTCCGGCCGATGGCTTTGATCGTTCAGAAATACGGTGGTTCTTCGTTGGCAAGCCCGAGGCACATTCGCAGGGCAGCCGAACGGATCGCTGCTACCAAGGCACAGGGCAAAGACCTTGTAGTGGTGGTTTCTGCCATGGGCAAAATGACCGATATGCTGGTACGTTTGGCCCACCGAACCGTTCAGGCTCCGTCGGACCGTGAGCTGGACATGCTTCTAAGCGCAGGTGAGCGCGTATCGATGTCGCTGCTTGCGATGGTACTTCAAGAGCTTGGGGTGGCCGCGATTTCTTTTACAGGTTCACAGAGTGGTATTGTCACCACCAATGAGCATACTAACGCGCGGATCATTCGTATTAGCGCACACCGCATTCGCGAAGAATTGGCCAAGGGCAAAGTCGTTATCATTGCGGGTTTTCAAGGGGTGAGTGAAAACAAAGAAGTCACTACGCTGGGGCGGGGCGGCTCGGATACCACCGCGGTGGCGCTCGCGGCAGAATTGGGAGCGCAGAGCTGTGAAATCCTGACCGATGTGGATGGTATTTTTACTGCGGATCCGAGGTTTGTCCCCCAGGCACGGCTGATCGAAAGCTGTACGTATGACGAGGCAATCGAGCTGTCTGCTCGTGGTGCTAAGCTTCAGTCGAGGAGCGTGGAGGTTGCAAAACGATTTGATGTCCCCGTGCGAGTCGCTCCCGCCAGCAAACCCGAAGCGAAGGGTACGTTGATCTCGGCGCCCTCTACCGATAACAAAAACCTAGAGCGAAGCATTATTCGCGGCGTAGCTACTCGGGATGGCTTGGCCTATTTCCATGCGCGGGGTGGGTTGGAAAAAGTTCGGCGTCTGCTCGAGAAGGAGAAAGTAACTCCTCGGTTTGTCCAATTAGGCAAAGGGGAGTGTAGCTGGCTAGTGGACTCTTCTGTTTCGTCCCGGCTCCGGGATGGGCTGCTGCGTTCGGGTATTGGTTTTGAGGAAAACTCCAAAGCCTGTTTGGTGTCGGTGGTAGGAGATAGCATTAGCGATTCTCGCGAGGTAATGGCGTCTTTTATGGAGACTCTGGAAGAGTCTGGAGTGGATGTTGTTGCAATGGCGTCCAATTCATTGTCGCTGTGCGTAGTGGTGGATTCGGCGAGCAAGGCGCAGATGGCTCAGAAACTTCACGATCGCTTTATTCCAGCCAGCTAGAGCGCGGAAAAAAAAGGGGCGCTAGCAACCCCCACCCTCTTTAGGGGGTGAAGATATGCCAGCGCCCGATATTTCACGGCCGAGGGTCTAAACTAGACCCACCTCCGTACTAGGCGAACTGACCATCGTACCACCTCCCTTCTCGGGGCATATAGCCCCCGAGGCAAGAAGAGCCTCACCTACTAATCTACCAGTTTTTGAGGGGCGCCGTTAGCCTGGGCATGGCAATTGACTTAAGTATTTGAAATTAAAAGGTTATATTACTGGCAGGGTGCTTCCCCGGAGGTGACGCAGCGTGCTATAATAATAGGGAAATTCCTGCTGCTGCCGCAAATACTAACTGCTGAAGTTCTTTGCTGATTTTGCCGAAATGGATTCGAGGGGGTCCGTTTTTATGTTGGCCTACATCGGTATCTTGGTTGCCGGAGGCGCGGCTTTTTACTTTGGCCGAAACGTGTTTTCGGGCGAGTTAGAAGGCGCTGCTGCAAGCCGACTCGAACAACAGCGGAAGAAAACAAACAATGTTTTGTTGGGGATCAACCGTCCTCTCTACACCTCTTTGGTCATGCCTTACTCAAGCAAGATCGAAGCCCCAGAATGGCGCAAAAAATGGAAACGCACGATTATTTCCGCGGGCTTAGAAGACGAACTCGATGTCGAAGATCTCCTAGCATTTAAGTTTCACCTAGGCTTCGTCGTTCCTGCCGCATTGCTCCTGTACTTTGTCGTAAGTGGAGCAGGAGTCTCCTGGGTGCTGATTGGAATCATGGGTATTGGCGGGTTTTTCTATCCGTCCATGTGGGTTGCGGGCACGCGCACCCGAAGGCAATTTGAAATTCGACTCCAGCTCCCGTTCGTTATCGATCTGCTCACCCTATCCACCGAGGCGGGCTTGGATTTCATTGGCGCGCTCCAAAAAGTCGTCGAAAAAACCCGTCCGGGCCCGTTGGTGCAGGAATTGGAACGCATGCTCCAGCAAATCCAGCTCGGGACCACCCGCGCAGATTCCTTGCGTGAGTTTGGATGGCGGGTGGATTGCCAGGAGATTTCTTCGCTCGTTGCAGTGCTCGTGACGGCAGATCAAATGGGAAGTCCTCTGGGAGCCGTTCTGCGAGTGCAGTCCGACCTGATTCGCACGCAGCGTTTTACCAGTGCAGAAAAAAAAGGAGCCGCAGCCTCCCAAAAGCTCCTATTTCCACTCATTTTTTTCATCATGCCGGCAGTGTTCATCATGATCTTCGGCCCTGTCATTCTGGGGTTCTTAGGAGGGGCAAAATGAGCACGATTGCCCTCAAAATGCGGGACAGAGTTCTCGTGCCTCAGTGTTGGGTGGCGCGCAGTTTTTTTTCGCGTTTCATGGGGCTCATGGGGCGTTCCGGGCTCTCTGCGAACGAGGCAATGCTTTTTCCCAAGTGCAATTCTATCCACACTTTTTTTATGCGATTTCCTATCGATGTGGTTTTGGTCGACGCCCAGGGAGCGGTGGTGGGGGTTGAAGAGAACGTGCGGCCTTGGCGTCTGCTATTGCCCAAGCGCCGGACGCGGCATGTGATCGAACTGCGAGCCATGAGATCTCGCGAGCTGGGAATTGCTCCTGGCGTGGTACTGGAAAGAAACGGGGTCTGGGGTTGAGGATCGAAGTCCATCATAACGGCGAGCTCGTATACGAGAATGAGCTCACGGAAGGTACCTATACCATCGGACGATCGAGTGAGTGTGAGATCCGTCTGAAGTCGCCCAAGATTTCCAAGCGCCATGCTTCGCTGGTAATCAAGGGCAGTCGTGCAGCCATTATTGATCTGGGTTCTGCTAACGGAGTTTTCATCCAAGGTGTCATGGTCAAGAAACAACTCATCGAAACCGGTGAGGATGTTGAGATCGCGGGGTTTTGCTTGCGGGTGTTACCCTCTCGCTCAGGAGCTTCGAGGCGTGGGGGGCGGGTTGCAGGATTTGACGGCAACGCAGCGCTCGCAGCTGCTCCTGAAGATTCAGTTCCATCGGAAGCTCAAACTCCTCAGGCAAAGCTGCTCGTACTCGTGGACAAGAAAGTATTGGTGCCTTTCTACGGCCTGATCACACGTTTTGATTGGCGTTGGGTCTTGGCGTCGATTCTGACGGGAGCATTGGTTTTATCGACCTTGTTGTCCGTGATTCCTATCATCCGGTGGGGTCGCCAAATTACGCGTCAGGAGGCACTAGCGCGAGCGCACTCTATTTTGGCCCAGGCAGTGCGGGAGAACTACCGCATATTGAACAAGTCGAGCGATTTTACGAGGCTAACGGTAGAAAACATGGAAGCCGAAAAGGGCATCCTCAGCGCTTATGTCATTGATCCAAAAACGAACGGCATTCTCGCTCCGGCCAAATATTTCAACAAAACGGTGACCGATGTTTACTCCCAGCTTGCGCTGAAAAAAGTAGCCGAAGGCAAGACGGAGCAAGTCTCTATCGAAAAAACGAGTGACGTCTATGTTGTGGCACAGCCAGTGTATCTCTTTTCGCAAGAGCAGGGAGAACGCACTCTTCAGGTAGTCGTGTTGGGCGTTTTTCAGTTGAACACGGGAATTACTTCCACATTTCAGCCTCTCGTGGAAGCAGCGCTGTTCTCGGTATTGATGTCTTTGGCAGCGTTTTTTCTCGTATTTAAAATGTTTACCTACCCCATCACCCAGCTACAAGAGCAGCTGGATTCGGCGCTAAAGGGGGAGGGAGGCATGATTTCCACCGATGTAAAGTTCCCCGAGCTTCAGAACCTGGCAACAGTGATGAATTTTTCAGTTAGTCGGGCAAAGGGCGGCGCTATTACCCAACCGGTCGTTTCGGAAGAAGATGGTGGAGAGGAAGATGCGGTTTACATCCGTACCGTAGCGGAGTTTGAGCGAGGAAGTTCGGATGGCATTCTCTTGTTGGACATCGACAAAAAAGTGAAATTCGTCGGAAAAATTCTCGAGGACCTTATTGGAATGCGCAATCAGTACGCGCAGGGGCAAAACGTCAGCGATGCGTGCCGGGATCAGTCTTTTGCCGGAACGGTTATCGACCTTACCGAAAGCGTCATTCGGTCGTTGGGAGAGGTTCAGAGCGCTCAACTCGACATCAACGGAATCTCGCGAACAGTTGTGGGGGTTGGACACAAAAACGCTAATGGGGAGATACGGTTTGTTCTGGTTACGGTGAAAATGGCATGAGTACCGCGAAGAAAATTAAGTCGATAAAGCGGCCCGACCAGTCCTACTTAACGCAAGTAGGTGGAACTGGTGATGGGCGTGTTTTTGAGCTGTCTCGCGCGGTGTTGAGCATCGGGAGGACAGAAGAAAACGAAATCATCATGAAAAGTGAGTCGGTTTCGCGCTGTCACGCGTACTTGCGGAGGTCTTCTGATGGGGAGTGGCTGTTTCAAGACAACAATAGCAAGAACGGCATTCGTGTTAACGGCAAGAAGGTTTCGGAAGCTGTCTTAAAGAGTGGCGACACCCTCAGCGTCGGTGATTTTACTTTCAAATTCGAGGCCGCCGAGATCCCCAATCCACCTGAGAAAACCACTCCCAGTTTTAATCTGGAGGCGCCTCCACCAGCACAGAAAGTTCCGCCGTCTGCTACAAGTACGGATGTCACTCTGCTTCTAAAGAGCATCGTTAAAGCGTTGGACCGCCATTCCTGGTTAATGGGCCTGGTGGTTGGCTTGATTGTCGGAGCGGCGGTTTGGTGGAAAGCGTCGGGGCATCAAAGTCGCCCAGGAGAAGTGGTGAGCCAACCTTTACGCAAAGTCGCCCCGATAGAGACTGCGCCACCGCCAGTCATTGATGCCAAACAAGAGCCGCCGGCCTCTAAACCCAAGAGCGATATTCGAGATCTCAAAGTGTATTTGAGCGAAGGGCGCGCGTATCTAAAGGAAGGGGACAAGGAAAGTGCCGCCATCGCATTCCGTTTTGCGTTGGTTTTGGATCCCAATAACAAAGAGGCCCGCAATGGCCTGCGTGCCGCGGGGGCGAAAGCAGAGCCCTTGGAAAAGGTGGAACCTAAGGCTGAGGCCAAAGCAGATGCTAAACCGGCCACGGTAAAAGAAGAGCCAAGAGCGCATACTGAAGCCAAGAGTCGTTTGCGTGTTTCCGATCTGCTAAAGGCCGCTGTGGACGCCTATGGCCGTCGTAGTTTTCAAGAAGCAATCGACAAGGCCGAAGCAGCACGAAAAATAGAAATCAGGGGCCAGACAGAGTATCTCAACGAGGCCAAACAGATTATCGATCGCGCTAAACAGAAACAGAAAGAAGATTTTCAGCCTTTTTTGGAGTCCGCTCTGCAGAAGTTGTCCGAACGCAACTACAAGGCGAGCGCCGCTCTGTGTGAAGAAATGTTAAGAACCGATCCGGCGTACGCCCCAGCACGAGAGTGCTTGGCAAAATCGCTTGATGGAATGGCGGGGAAAAGACGGCCGTGAGTATCCAACTACTCAATTTGAATGCGCCAAAGGGGGCGCATCTGGAGCAAATGAGCGGTGGCCAGAACGGCCGCATCTTTGAGCTCAACGCCACCCGTCTGACTTTGGGACGAAACCCAGAATGCGACCTGGTTATTGAAGCAGAAGGCGTATCGCGAGTGCACGCTCTTTTGGTCCAAAGCGAGGGAGCTTGGTTTATCCGAGACAATAAAAGTAAAAACGGCCTTTATGTAAATGGTGAGCTGCTTAAAGAGAGCTGGCTCGAGTCGGGAGATATTGTTCAGATCGGGACCTTTGTCTTTCGATTTCAAGCGGGACAGGTGCTGGAGTCTCCGCCCGAGGGGAACTTACCTTCAGAGCTGCCTATTCAAGCCGCCAAGAAAGCGCCCGTAAACAAACGCGTGCTGATTTATGTGGGAGTTCTTGTTGTTCTGGGTGCGGTGCTCATGATGGGCGGCGAACCTGAAAAAAGCGCCAAACCCGCGGGCGATGTTGAGTCTCCTACCTCTGGCGCGGGGTTGGCTCGGGACTTCAAAACTGCCGAGAAACCGACTTTAGAGCTAGGGACGAAATCGATAGTGCCATTGGGCATGGAAGATCCACTGCTCAAGAAGGTAGAACAGGAAATGGCGCAACTAGATTGGTCGAATTCCTCACTGAGGGAATCCGAGCAGTTCTTCCGTAGAGGTCAGCGGGAGTACCTTGCCAAGAACTACCATCGCGCTATCGAAGCTTTTCAAACGGCTTTGTCAGTCTATGGCGGCCACTTGCTGGCGGAGCGCTATTTGCGGCGTGCCGTATACGAAGCCGAAATTGAAGCAAAAAACCATATGGCGATGGGCATACAGTATTACGAGTCCCTTCAGTACGCCCGGGCGATACACCATTTTAATGAGGCCATCTCGTTGATGGCGCACCGTCCGAACGAAGCCATTGTAAAAGAAGCTGGACGTTACATTAAGCAGTCCGAGTTGCGGCTTCAGGCCGCGGAGCTTTTCCCATGAAGATCACACTACGGGTCTTCGAAAATAGTAATGAGCTCCAGTCAAAAAGCTTTGGCGAAGGTGTGTTTAGAATTGGCCGTTCAGAATTTTCAGATCTAGTTCTTCCAAATGAAAAAGTCAGTCGTAGTCACGTCGAGCTGAGAATCAATGAAATTGCCATTTACTTTACCAATATGAGTCATCCAGGTCAGGTGAAGCTGAATGGCAAACCAAAAGAAACCGGTGAGATCTCCGATGGAGATGAACTCACCATCGGACCGTACTCTGTTCTGGTGGTTTATGGAGAAGTCGCAGCAGTGAGCCCAGCAGAGGAAATGGCAGCCCCCTCGGACGCGCCTGAAGGTGTAGGCGTGGTGTCGGAGGAGGAAGCGAGAGAGCCGTTTGCTGTGTTTGCCGATGGTGTTAACGCTTCAGAAGGCAGCGCTGTCCGGGATATTTTTGCATCGGTGAGCCCTCAAAAAGACGCTTCGCAAATGAGCGGCTCGCTTGCGCTGGCAGACACGGATGTTGAAAACAAGGCTGTTGTCGCAAAGCTGATGTTCGTGGAAGGGCCCAAAAAAGGCGAAGAGCTCTCTCTGGAAGCGTACGAAATCACTTTCGGGAGGAGCAAGAAGGCCGATATTTATCTTGATGATGAGCGGCTGTCGCGCGTGCACTGCAAAATAGCTCGGGTGGGGATGGGCTATCGTCTCGTCGATTTGGATAGTCGCAATGGCACTTTCGTAAACGGTGTGCGTGTTCTGGAGCACCCTCTGTCTAGTTTTGATGAAATCCAGATTGGCGATACTAAGATAAAATTTTTGGTCCACGACGTTTTGATTCCTGGAATGCAGTCCCAGCAGCCGACTAACGTGGTGGGGATTGATATCGCTCGGGCAGATCAAACTGAATCCGTTGCCATGGCAGCTTTGGACCCCAAGGAGCTTCAAGCGCTTCGGGGCGGTGGAGCCGCCGATCGCTTGCAGGGAATGTCTAAGCGGGGAATGGAGCGGTTCAAGAAGCTCACTGAAGATCCTGGCCGCCGACGTCAGCTGCTGATTGGGTTGGTGGTGGGACTGCTCCTAGTCTACTTGATCCTTCCCGGCGGCGAGTCGTCAAAAGAGATCGCCAAACCCGTATCTGATGCAGCTGCACTTTCGGATTCAAAAGTTCCGCCGATGATGCCCAAAGAGTTTTCGGAGTTAAGTGCGGATGATCAAAGGGCGATAGAGGGGCACTACAATGCGGCTCTTAAAGCGGCAGACAGTTCGGATTTTGATTCTGCCGTGAGCCACATGAAGAGCATCCACGACACCCTACCTTTCTACAAGAAATCTCGAGAGCTCTTTGATCGCTACGCCAAGAAACTGAAAGAAAAACAAATGGTCGAGGCTGCGGAAAAAGCTAAGAACGACGAGAAGCAGGATTTGGCCATGTATCTGCAGGATGGGATTGAGTACCTTAAGGAAGGGGACTTCGAAAAAGCTGGTGAGGCTTTCAACTCCGCGGTGGTCATCGATCCCACCAACCCGATCGCGGCGAAAGGATTGCGGGCGGCAGACGCCAAAGTGCGAAATATGGACGATTTGCCTCCTGAAGTAGATCCTGAGACAGAGAAGAAGAAAGTCGTTGTGGAGCTTTTTCAAAAAGCGATCGCGGCTCTCCAACAAAAACAGTATCAAGAGGCCATCAACGGAGCCGAGCAGGCGCGCCTGATTGAGATTAAAGGCGATACTCAGTATTTGAGCCAAGCTAAACAAATTATCGATCAAGCAAAGATACTTCAGAAGGAAGAGTTTGAACCCTTCCTCATCAGTGCGAAGGAAAAATTTGCTGAGGGAGACTATAACGAAAGTCGCAACCTCTGCGAAGAGATGCTCAAGAAAGACAGTTCCTACGAAGAGGCAAAGGAATGTGTCCTTAAAGCCAAGAAGAACCTCAATCGACTCGCGAAAGAAGCCTACACCCACGGGTACGTGCTGGAGAGCATGAACCGAATTGAAGAGGCCAAACAATACTGGAACCGCGCAAAAAACTACGTGCGTCCCGGCGACGAGTACTACGACAAAGTCATGCACAAACTCGACTACTACCAGTAATCGCCCTAAACACCTGTTAATGCCTGTCTGAGGCGGCACTTCGCCGGTTTTGTATATTGGTTTAAGATGTCCGCATGGGATTGCGGTGGGTATGGAATGCGCTTGTTTTGCTGGGGTTAGTGGTCTTGTCCTGTGGCAGGTACCCGCTCGGAAGCCGCACCCCGTACCAGATCCCCGCCCCCTCCAAAGAACCTAAAAAACTCACTTTAGCCTTGTTTGGAGCTCCTTGGTCTGCGGACTCTCAGAGTTTGCTTCCGGAAGTGCAGCTAGGACTCGGGCTACTCTCAGAAAAACAACAGTCGGCTCTCGATACGGTCCTCTATGTCCCCACAGCAGCCAATCGCGCAGTCCCCCCTACCCAAGAAGCAGCAGATCAGTTTTTGGTGCAGCTAGGACTACGAGCCAAGGCAGTCCCTGATGAGTGGCAATGGAAAACATTCAAGAAGTGGATTGGCGGCAATCTGGACTTGCCGGCCGCCGCGATCGTCGATTTGGATGGCAATGTCCTCAAAGTATTTCGGGCTGGAGATACCAGCTTTGTCCCTTTTGAAATAGCCCAAACTGTGCGCGATGCCTTTCCTCAAGGGAAGGACATCACGCTTGCGCTTTTTGGTGCGCCCTGGTGTTCCGAGTGCAAAACCGCCATGCCGGCGATTCAGGCCGAGCTGGATGCACTCAAACCCAGCGTGTCGGCCTTTGTGCGCACCAAGCTTTACGTCACCACATCTGCCAACCCCTCGGTGCCTCCTACCCAACAGGTAGCGGACGAATACCGGGAAGCAGTTCACCTCAAGGGAACGACCGAGCCTGATCCCTGGCGTTGGACGCATTTTCGCAAGTGGATTGGAGGGAGTTTTACCCTTCCAGCCGCTGTAGTTTTGAATGACGGTGGCGAGGTTTTGCGTGTCTTTCGCGCTGGGCCGACCACCTTTGTGCCAACTGAAATCGTTTCTGCCGCCGTGGAGGCCATTCAATGAAAACTTTCGCCGTGCTTTTTTTGCTTTTGTCTCTCCCAGCCTCTGCCGCAAAGAGCGCCCCTTCTTTTCGCGGGGAACTTTTGTCAGGGGAAAAAACTTCGTTGGAGGCGCGTCTCAAGCCGGGTCGCGTGCTCTTAGTTTCGTTTTGGGCAACATGGTGTGTTCCTTGTCTTCAGGAGCTAGCCACCGTAAAGGAAAAACTGGCCAAAGATCCCACGATTCCCCTCGATGTCCTTACGGTCAATGTAGACCGTGAAAATCGAAGTGAGGTGCCCGCGACGATTCGCCAGCTTGGATTGGAATTTCCGGTTCTGATGGATCCTAGCCAGGATATTTTTGGTAAATATCAAAAGGGCCAAACCCTGCCTTTCTCGGTCCTCATTAGCTCGGATAAGCTTATCGAACAAGAGTTCAACGGGTACCATGATTCCATGTTCGACAAAATTCGAGAGGTGACCGCACGCCTCAATCCGAAAGCTGGAAAGTAATCCATGCGGTTTTTTGGGCTCGCTGTTTGGGTTTCTTTAATTGCAGTGTCGGCCCACGGAGAGGTTCTGAGTGGGACGACCCGCTCCTTGTTTTCGAGTACTCCAAGTTTTGAAGATGAAACGATCAGCCCTCGTCTGTTGAGGACGGAAACCACTTTGCGGGCGGAATCAGGTGCTTTTAGCGGTTCTGTGGTGCTTTCCAATCGGTTTGCGATTGCAGCAACCGATGGAGCGGATATTCCCGTTTTTCTCGAAAAAAAATATGTCAGTTTTGAAAACGATCAGTGGCAGATCGTGGCCGGAGACAGTCATCAGGAATTAGGGCGAGGTATTGCGCTCGCGCTCTTTCGGGATGAGGTCCTGGGAATAGACTACACCGTCGAAGGTGCTGCGGCCCGCTTTCAACCTCACGGAGGGGATTTTAGAGTCTTTGGGGGGCGGGCGAGGGCCTTGCAGTCTCCTGTCGCGCTCATTCCTTTTCAAAGTCCGCTTTTTCAAAGGAACATTTGGCTTGCCGGCGCCGAAGCAAAGTTCAAAAGTCAGGCGACCCAAATGGGTGCGCATTATCTTTTGACTATCAATCAACCTCAGGGCCTGACCCCCGACAAGCGATGGCATACGCTGGGCTTGAGTGTGAATGCCACAGGGTTCGCTCCCGGCTGGGATATTTATTTGGAGACGAATGGGATGTCACCTGAGCCACTCCTGAGTGGTACAGCGAGAGGGTCCATTGCATGGGGTTCCTATGGGTCGTTGATATATGCCCCAGGGGAATGGAAATTCAAAGTCGAGTTCAAAGATTATCGGAACTATAGCTACGATTTTCGCCGTCCCCCCACCCTTGAAGAAGACATTGTTACTAGTCTGAATTTTTCTGACGTCACCGCCGCCCGCTTTTGGGCAGAGCGAAAGTTCGGTCTATACAATCAAATGCGCGCTTCGTTGCTCTGGGGAGAAGATCGTGTGGTTAAGGCAAGTCTGCGCCACGCGGTTGCCAGTGCAAAGTGGCGAACGGGAGAGACCTCATGGGAAGGGCGCTTAGGGTACCGCTGGCTCTTGCAGTATTCCGATCTTTTGCATGGAGATATCAAAGCCAAAGTTCCGACGCTCGGAGGGCAGTTTTTGGAGCTCGGTTACCGAAAACTTCATGGTTTCAACAACCTTAGTTCTTTCACGGTGCTGGACGACCGAAACTTCTTGGATCTTGCCTATACTTTTTCCGCGCATTGGGGGGTGAATCTGGGGTTAGAGTATGTTCCGTCCAACCCGGTAGCGGTTGGGCAGTATTTCGCCAATGCTGGTGCCGTGGTTAAGGTGGATGCGTTTTCATCTCGTCTTTTTGTCGGCAATACCTCTGGGGGCCCGCAGTGTTCTGGCGGAATATGCCGCATGGTACCCGCTTATTCGGGTTTTATGCTTGAAGGGGCGTACACCTTTTAATATGGCTGACTCCAGGGGAGTTTTATGCAGTTTTTCTTGGTTGGAGTTTTTCTGGGTGTGAGCGCTGTGGCTACTGCTACTGGCACTCTTTGTCCCACTGAACTCATCTCAAACGACATTGAGGAACTTGAGGAAATGAAGGTCGATCCTGATTATCCTCAAAAAAACATGGCTGCTATTCCTCTGAGCGAGTGGCTAAAGCCTCGAATGGGATTCGCCCAGCAGATGCGCCTGCGCGAAGCGCTGTATCTCCAAAATCCTGGCAAAGTATTTCAGTTTTTGCCCGAGCACGCGGAGGCATTTCATCAGGCGTCTAGGGCTTTGCTGGATAGGCTTGTACTACATTTGTCTGCGAGTTTTCCTTTTTACTATCGGATAGAAGGGGATGAAATCGTCGAGCTGATTAATCGCAGACGCTTCAATTTCAAAAACCCCGTGTACCATCCCCTGGTGGTTGCAGGCCTGTTGGTGCCGGACGATCTGATACTTAACCTGCCAGATGCTCGCAAAGGGGGCCAGTGGACGATGGTGGGCGGTTTCTTGGCGACACCCACCAATTGGAAATTGGACGATTTTCTAAAGCTTGATATCCACGAAATTCATGGCGATGTCGCGAACTACTCCGCCATTAGTCGAATGGTAGAGCGCTTGATGAATAAGGATCGAGCAGGGTACGTCACGACACGCACCAACTGGTTTCTGCGAACAACTGCGGAACTGGCTTTGTACGGTGATAATGTGTTTCCTACGGACATTAATTTACAAAACTTTGGGCAGCGGACCTACCTTCGAAGCGAGTTCGAAACACTCTCGTTTGTACCGTTTGGAGGGGCGTCTGCGAAGACGCACGCCGTCCTATTCACGATTCGTCCCCGCGTCTGGAGAATGGACTTTGTGAAGGCGCAAGCCCCTGAAAAAGGTAAGGAAATCGCTGTGTCTGCATCCAATCCCCTGTCCCGCGGGCACCAGTGGGCTAGCCTTCTGTCCCAGTTTTTTGGATTCACCCCCACCCCGTAAAAATGGTAGGGTTCGCCCCGCGTGAACCAACCATTTCCAATTCATGTCCGGACGCTAACAGGTCTAGAAAAACCCTTAGCACAGGAGTTGACCACTCTAGGGGCAAAGCGAGTCCGCATACAAAATCGCGTGGTGATTTGCGAGGGAGACAAACGCTTTTTGTACAAGGCTAATCTCTGGATTCGGACAGGTATTCGAGTCCTCAAGCCGGTAGCGGAATTTTCCGCAAAAGATGAGAAAAGTTTTTATGCTGGGATTCAGGGCCTGGATTGGTCTCAATGGTTGGATCCTAATGGTTCGCTGGCAATTGATCCAACCGTCTATTCTTCCTTCACGACGCATTCGCTCTTCATCGCCCAACTGGCAAAAGATGCGATCGTAGATCAGTTTCGACAACTCCATGGCTCACGCCCTTCGGTGGACTTGCGCTCTCCCGATCTGAGGGTGGTAATCGCATTGTTCAAGAATACGGTTCAAGTATTTCTGGACTCTTCCGGCGAGTCTTTACATCGTCGTGGGTACCGTTTGAAAGCAGGCGAGGCTCCTTTGAGTGAAACCCTTGCCGCGGGAATAATTCGTCTGTCTCATTGGGACAATCGGACAGACTTCTTGGATTCCATGTGCGGATCGGGCACATTTTGTATTGAAGCGGGTCTGATCCGGGTGAACAAGGCCCCGGGCTTGTTGCGAGAAGAGTTTGGATTTCAGCGATGGCCGGACTATGAACCCAAGCTCCTTTCAGAGCTTGTTTCCGAAGCCAAAGCGGCCATAGTGCCCAACAATGGCGCGCCGATTCGCGGTGTGGAAATGGATCCCGAAGTCGTTGCGATTGCTAGGCAGAATGTGGAACGCGCAGGATTGCAGGGAGTCGTGGAAATTGAGCAGGGAGATTTTTTTACGCGACTTCCGGTCGCAACTGCTCCAGGGACGTTAGTTCTTAATCCACCCTATGACGAACGCATGCGAGTGCGGCATGTGGAGGAGTTTTGGCGTGAAATCGGGGATCGATTGCGTCAGGTATATGGCGGATGGAAAGTCTCGATTCTGTGTGGAAACCTCGCGGCCGGTCGTTTCTTGGATCTGCCAGGCGCCAAACGCATAGAATTGCGGAACGGCCCGATTGAATGCCAGTTGGTGCAGACGGAGATATCCTCGGAGTCCGTGCCAGTTGAGCGGGTGACGTATGAAAAACCAGAAGACAATCCGCTCTGGGTCGAAAAAGCGACTGCCCTAGGAAATCGCCTGCAGAAAAACCACAAACACTTGTCCAAGTGGGCAAAGCGTGAGGGAGTTTCGGTCTGGCGGGTCTACAATCGAGATATTCCCGAACTCCCATTTATTGTGGATAGGTACGGAGAGCACCTCCACATTGCGGAAGTGCAGCGCAATCACGACAGGACGCCCCGAGAACAAGATCTCTACTGCGATTTGATGGTGCGTACTGCAGCCGTGGCAACGCGAACCGAGCTGGAAAATGTGCACTATAAAAAACGAGTCGCCAAAAAACTAGAAGGGCTAGGGGGGGAATTTATTGAGGTTCCAGAAAACGGCGCACGTTATCTTGCTAACTTGGACGACTATACAGACACTGGTTTTGCCTTTGATCAGAGGGGGCTTCGTGTTGAATTGGCAAAAAAAGCCTCAGGAAAAGCGTTTTTGAGTCTTTACGGCTATACAGGGGCTTTTTGTGTAGCGGCAGCAAGGGGAGGAGCCCGTTCCACCACGTTAGTAGATACTTCGAGTACCTACTTGAGTTGGGCGCAGCGTGTTTTGCAGCTAAATGGCTTTTCCGGTGCTAAACACCAAGGGATTCGTTCGGATGTTCAGGACTACCTAGTCACTCCGGGGCCGGGGTTTGATTTGTGTGTGGTGGAGCCACCGGCAAGGTCTATCAACCGTGTTACTCAAAGCGAGTTTGTGTTGCAGCGGGACTATCTTGTTCTGTTGAGCCAAGTGCTGGGGCGAATGCTGCCTGGGGCGACGGTGTATTTTCTCGTCGGTTATGGTCCGTTTCAGATGGATATGGAAAAGGTTAAGGAACTCGGCAGTCTCTCGGTTCAGGAAATCTCCAATCGACTTTTTTCGATAGACCTTTCGGTTAGGCCCCCTTTTCGGTGTTGGGAGATTACGATAGCCTAACCTCGGAGGGGTCGCATGCTTCAGGCGTTAGTAGGCGGAGTTCTGGTTGGGTGCGCGGCAGCAGGGATGCTGGCGTTCAATGGACGGATTTTAGGCGTTAGCGGGATTATGGGTGGTCTGTTCCACCCCACAGGGCGTTCCTGGCGTCTGAGTTTCGTTTTTGGTCTGTTAAGTGGGGGAGTGGTCCTGGGTCTGTTTTATCCTCAGGCACTTGGCGGAATTTCGCTTCGTTCTCCCGGCGTATTAGTCCTGGCGGGGTTATTGGTTGGGTACGGTACTCGCTTGGGGAGTGGTTGTACTAGTGGCCATGGAGTCTGTGGAGTGGGGAGACTTTCACTTCGGTCTGTTTTGGCGACCATCACTTTCATCGTGGTGGCGATGATCACGGTGGGGATTTTATGATGTTAAACATTACAGCATTTATTTGCGCTTTTGTATTTGCGCTCGGCTTGGGGGTCTCTGGGATGACCAACCCCGAAAAAGTCTTGGGGTTTTTGAGAGTAGGTGACGCATGGGACCCTAGTTTGGCGTTCGTAATGGCGGGGGCTGTTGCTGTCTACTCCCTGGTTTATAGTTTAATCGGCACTCGATCTCGTCCTGTTTTGGATGGCCAGTTTCACTTGCCGACAGCAAAACGAGTAGATGCACGGTTACTGTTAGGCGCGGCTCTGTTCGGAGTAGGTTGGGGAATCGCAGGTTATTGTCCCGGCCCAGCTTTAGTGTCTGCCGCGACCTTGCAACCAAGCTCGCTGTGGGTGGTGTTGGGTTTAGTTTCTGGAATGGCTTTGTTCGAATGGCAGTCTAAGTTCGAGCGTGGGCGACCATTTTTTGAGAAGTATTTTCGCGGTATTCGTTTACGAAGTCTCTTAGCTGGTAAAAACTTTGAGCGCGTTTCGCCTTAGTGAGAAACTCGTGTCCAAAAAACAACCACCGGCTGCTGAGAGTAAGGAAAAAGAAAAACTGTTTTAAGGTTTGAGGGTTATCGCCGTAATGATCTTGCATTAAGCAAGACAGTCGCAGTACCGCGGCAAAATATTCCTGGCCCTCTTCTTCGGGGGTGAACGGCGGAGTCTCGCGTGTCGTCCCTGAGGGCTTTTCCGTGTGCCCCAGCCGATACGCGATTTGCCAAAGAATCCAGGGACGGGCTGTGGCCGCACGAGCGATCATCACTCCATCGGCGCCGTGCTCTCGTCGTACGGTGAGCGCGTCCTGCCAGGTGTGAATATCGCCATTCGCCACAATGGGTATCTTACGTCGTGTGGCGAGTCTTTGGATGATTTGCCAGTTGGCATACCCGTTGTGTCCCTGATCCTGTGTTCTGCAATGAACCGTCAGCCAGTCGGCTCCTGCGTCTTCCAGCGCCGCCGTGAAATCGTTCAAATAGTCTTCATTGTGGTGTCGGCCGATTGCGGCACGCAGTTTTACGCTCACCGGCTTGTGGGCATACTTTTTTGCGATCCGGACAATGTCTGCAGCTTTGTGTTTATCGTGCATAAGCTGCACGCCCCAGTTGTGCTTGAGCGTTTGGGACGCGGGACAGCCCATGTTGATATCGTAGCCCCAGGGGTGGAGAGGCTGTAGTTTTTCAAAGGACTGTGCAATGTAGGTTTCTTCATTGCACAGCAGCTGGGGAATTAAACCTGTTTCTCCTATGCTGGTCCGCAGGTGTTGAGCCTGATCCAAATGTTCACTGGGCAGGCGCCGACTGGAAATCATTTCGGTGAAAAGTAGGGGCGACAGGCTAGGGGGCGTGTAATGTCGCACCAGCTCACGAAACGCCACGTGTGAGATGCCCACCATAGGTGCCACGAAAAAAGGGAACCGCACCCCCAATTTTTCAAACCGTTCCATCGTGCCTATCTACTTTTCAGCTGAAAAAGTAGCGGGTATCTTCCACTACATGAATAGTGCGCTCTTGCATCGTTTGTTCTCGGTAGAAGTACCCGTAGTGGAAACTTTCGTCCGAGGAACGGTAATGTATATAGGTTTACTGGCTTTGTCTCGCTTCTTTCTGCGAAGAGAGGCGGGGACGGGGAGCCTGTCTGATTTGTTGGTGGTGGTCTTACTTGCCGACGCCTCCCAAAACGCCATGGCGGGTTCCTACACCACCATCACCGACGGCTTGCTGTTGGTAACAGTTATCTTGTTTTGGAGTTTTGTGGTGGATTGGCTGTCCTTCCATTTTAAGAGTTTGGAGTGGATTGCCCACCCCGCACCGATGCTACTTGTAAAACATGGAAAAATACTCCGCCGTAATATGCGCAAAGAGCTCATAACGGAGGAAGAGCTTTGGAGCGCTCTTCATGCGGATGGGGTGGAGAATCTCATGCAGGTGAAAAAAGTGCGTATTGAGGGGGACGGTAAAATCACCGTGATTAAGAGGTAGCACTTGGACAAGCAGGCCATCTTACAGCAGCTCATCTCGCAGATGGAGCACGATTTAGCCATGCTCGTGCAGTCGGCCCTGGCGGCAAAAGATGCAGCCACGCACACGGAGAGCAAAGCCGAAGATCAGTACGATACACGCGGACTAGAAGCTTCGTATCTGGCGGGAGCTCAGGCAGGTCGCGTTCAGGAGATGGAACAACTGCTAAAACTGTACCGCGCTTTGCCCATGCAGTCGTTTGGGCAGACATCGTCTATTTCAATCACCGCTCTGGTGGAGCTTCAAACCGATGCCAAAACGCTCTTTTGCCTATTGATGCCCAAGGGGGGCGGCCGAAGCACGGTATTTGAAGGGAGGAAAATTCAAGTGACTACCCCAGAGTCTCCCTTAGGTGAGGGTTTAATGGGGAAAAGAATCGGGGATGAAGTTGAGGTGCGCACTCAAGTGGCGCGAGAGTACGAGATTGTGCGCGTTTGGTAGAGGTTGTCGTTAGTCTTTTTCGGGGATAGCCGTTTTTTGCAACCTGTCCAAGATTTCTTGAACTCCCATGCTTCGTAGAAGTTGAATATTTCGCTCCGGGATATTGAGCAAAGCCTCTGGGGAGTGGGCCACCTCAGAAATGCTTTCTTCCCGCAGCAAATGGAGGGTTGGGTGCGGAGAGCGGTTTGTGTAGTTTTCAGGCGCTTCCTCCGCGGATTGCGCAAAAACGTAGTGTGGGTGAAATCCGACGATTTGAATCGTGCCCCGCAGGCCAAGATCTTGGACTAGTTTCTCTGCGATTCCAGTAAAGTCATTGAAGTCACGGAAGTTTGTGAGTGTGTTAGGGGCGATTAGCAGAGTTGTCTCCACCACACTGCGCGGTGAACGAAGCAGGGTTTGGAGTTCACTGCCGAGCTGAGTGAGCAGGTCGCTCGGAAGAGCGCTTTCACACAGCGCATAACGCACTCTATCCGAGTCAAAAACGCTCTTGGCAAAAGGGCACAATCCCAACCCAATGACGAAAGATGAAACCCAGTGACGCGTGTCTGAAACGGCAGGGTGATGCATTAGCGTTTGGGTTTCCCATCTCTACGGTAAATTTTCTCCGCATCTGCGTTTGTTGGAGTTCCCACCCCAGACCATTTGGTAGTTTGATAAGCGCCTGAGCGGACTTTTTCAGATTTCACTTCGACGTCCACCAGAGTGTTGAAACCGTTCTGGACTGCTTGAAATGCCAATCGCATGACCACTTCGGAGCGGTCAGTAAGATCGCTCACTTTCAATGGGTCCTCATTTCGCTTGAATAGACGGGTTTCTTCGCCCTGGCCCTTGTAATAGACAAACACATCGCGCGCTTTTTCCATTTGGAGATCATACTCCTGTCGGGCGTAAGCGACTTTGTCATCATAGCAACGCCCACAATACACCGCGTGTGTCAGTGCAGTAGGAACAGGGGTGAGAAACGAAAAGTAGTTTTCTCCCATCTTTTCGCGACAGTTTTTGCAAACTGGTTTTTCGCACAGGCCACAGAGGGACTGTGCTTTGGGCTTCTGGCAAATCGTACAAACTTCGGATGGCATCGAGGCAGTTCATAGCAGAATCCGTTTTGGACTGGTATCTTTAACTAGGTGACAGTCGACGAGTACAGACGCGCGCGCGCAGAGCGGGAAGCCCGCCGGAAACACCCCAGGGCAGTGTGTCGCAGGTGCCGTAAGGCACAATCCGAATGCTATTGCGGGCATGTTAAACCGTTTACCCCTCCGATTAAGTTCGTGATTCTCATGCATCACGAAGAAGCCAAAAGAGCGGTAGCTACCGGCCGGATGACTCATTTGTTTCTTGAAAACTCGGAGCTTATTGAGGGGGTCGACTTCAGCAAAAATCCTAGAGTGAATGCCCTCTTAGAGGATCCGCGCAATTTCTGCATGGTTTTATACCCTTCTCCTCAAGCTAGGGATATCGGAGCTTTGACCCCTCTGGAAAGACGCGCATTTTTCCCTGCGGGGCGCCAGCCAGTCATCTTTTTGATTGATGGGACTTGGAGCCAGGCGCGTCGAATGAGGCGATTGAGCCCTAATCTAGGGAAAGCGACCTTGATTCGATTTGTGCCAGAAAAGGTCTCCCGTTTCCAAGTCCGCCAGCAGCCAAAGGCACAGTGCTATTCTACGATAGAGGCCACGCATTATATTATCGACAGATTCTGCAACCATTCGGATCGAAGTCACGATAACCTACTTTGCGCCTTTGAATGGATGGTTCAAAAGCAGTTGAGCTACTACCGGTGTCGATCTCGTATTACTGTGTGATGGATTCGGGAGAGTCTTTCGTAAGATTGGTGCCCATCTCCCAGTAGGATGACATCAATACCCAGAGCCTTTCCCACCTCCAAATCATGATCTGTATCTCCAATCAAGACGGTGTCGGTCAATGAGTGGCCACTGTCTGCGATGAGCTCTCGGCCCCGCTCGCTCTTTCCCACGGCATGGTGATCCGAGAGTGCGTATACGCGTTCGAAGAAATGGCAGATTTCAAAATGTGCAAGGTGTCTGTGGAGGGACTCTTCGTGTGCTGCGGACAGGACAGATTGTGTGATGCCAGCGGAAGAAAGCTCACTCAATAGTTCCACGACACCATGATGCAGCCGGCAATTGAGAATGTTCTGCATGTACTCATCGACAAATGTATTTGAAACGGTTTCGAAGGGTGTTTTTTCAAAATCAAATCCTAGTCGTCGATAATACTCAGACACCGGAAAACAAAACACCTCCGCGTAATTTTCTCGAGTGGTGACCGGGAGATTGTGCGCTTGGAGCACTTTGCCTATGGCAGATACCACCATGTCGACATCGTCCAGGAGCGTACCGTTCCAGTCCCAGATGACGTGTTTTTTATTTCTGAGGTGGGGCTTGATCGACTGCATGGTCCCAGGGATTAACATTTGTTGGTGGCAAAATCAAAAGGTGTAGTGGTAGGTATGTGGCATGAGTACCCAGTCCACACCACCGGAATTAACCGAGGTAGAAGAGGCACTTCTCGCCGCTCAGGCCAACCCAGCCCATGCCAACCTCTTTTACGATGCTTTTTTGAATGCACCCGTTTTTATTCCTGCATTGCGTGCAGACAAAAAACCCGGCGAGTGGGAGCGTCTGCAACCATCGGAGAGGTTTTTTCCGCTATATCTAAAGCATGAAGAACAGCGCGCTATTCCGGTTTTTGATAGACTGGAAAAACTGAAAACCTGGGCCGACGACAAGACGTTTAATTATTTAGTTTTGCAAGCCCACGTACTGCTTCGGATTATTGCCCCAGAAATCGCGATAGTGTTGAACGAAGGGACTCGTTATCGATACTTGTTCACACCGGGTGTATTGGAAAAACTTCGCCAAGCGGTGCGTCCCGTTAGCCCGCATTAAGCAGGGTAAATCCGGAGCAGTCCTTAGGGGCCGGCGTGGAGTATAGTTCGAATCCCAATCGTATCCAGGGCAGTGCATTGGTCAGAAACTCATCTTCGCGTATGGAGTTGAGCAAGAGAAATTCTTGTCTTTGCGGATCCGTGGCTGTTTTTAGTTCTTTTGCAAACGCATCCCGTCGAGCAATAGAGCTCTCTACCTGAAGTTCCATTGCTCGGTACCGCTCTTTGCTCAACGGCCGATGCAACCGGTTGCGTTTGATAAAGCTAAATAAACGATCTTTCGTGGCGACTTTTTGCTCGTAGTCGGGTTTGAGGATGCCGGAAGTTTCGGCTAAAAATCGGATGTCACTTAGGAGTAGTTTGTGTCTAGAGGGTTCCGGGGAAACACTTAGTTCACTGAGAATATACTCAATTAGAGCGCGGTGTCTCTCAGCGGTATGCGTGATGCGTCCCCTGTTTCTGCCATCAGTGGGACGCTCCAAAAACCCATCGTAAATCGCCCTGCTTTCTGGGTCGAGCAGTATTCTGCCCGCAAATTCAACGTGGTCCCATAGAACCCAATCTCCGAACGAGTTGTTGCTGGAGGGGAGAAAGTGTCTGCGCGCTTTCTCAAAGGCCTTTTTAATTAGGAGGGGATCCGCCTTTGGGTGCACATCTAACAAGTGGTAAAAGTTTCGACTCTTGGCGCCTCCCCCGTTGTAAGCGGCGCAGAGGATTGCAGGGGCGAGTATCAGAAGGAGCAGTAAGTTCTTCATGGACTATCCCAGCATCGCTTCCAGTTTATTGAACGATCCTGTCCAGCCCTGGGTCATTCCTGTCCGAGCCGCCTTAAAGACTTCCAGTTCCTCTTGGGGAAGTTTCCCTTGAGGTTCCCAGATCACAGTCACTCGTGTGGCTTTCTCATTCTCGGCTGCAAGTGTAACGGTAGTCAGCAGCGTTTGGGGGAAAGTGGGTGCGAGAGGATGGCGCGAAGGCGCCCCATTTTCATCGCAAAACTGCTGTGTATAGACGAGGTGGTGGGGCGGAGAGAGTTCCTGGTAATAGGATCGCCCGTACAGGGTCACAAATTCTCCGTCGGTGATGCGGTAAAAACTGCTGTGCCCCACTCGGATATCCGATTCAATAAAGTTCATATTAAACCCAGTTGAGGGGAGCCATTGAGCCAGAAGTTCTGGCTGGGTCCACAGGTCCCATAGTTTTTCGGGGGAAGCGCAGAAGGAACGATGGATCACAAAAATTTCCCTGTCTGCTGAGTTCAATTCTAAGCGCTCCACAATATTTTCCCAAAATCGGGGGCATTTATCCACGAAGGGATGGGGTCGGTCTAGAGAAAACCGCCTTTCGACGTAAGTGATTAGATTTATTGTGAGATTGTCCGTGTTTGCGGTATAATCCTCGAGGAAATGGGAGGGGCAATGCAGAACAAAGTCCAATTTGCTGTGCGGGTGCTTTTGGGGGCGCTTTTTCTTTTTGGCGGGGTCGCCTTTTTCTTTACGACACCACCGCCTCTGACGGGGGACATCGCTACTTTTTTTAATGGCCTGATGGCCTCAAAGTATTTCTTTTTCCTACTCAAAGGCACGGAGATTGTGTGCGGTGCATTGCTCGTATCGGGGTATTTCGTCCCACTGGCACTGGTGGTTCTCGCTCCGATCGTATTGAATATTTTTCTAGTGCACTTGTTTCTTGAGCCGAGCGGCATACCGATGGCGACCGCCATAGTGGTCGCAATGGTTTACCTTGCCTTCTTTTCACCGAAGTACAGCCGTGTTATCAAAAAGCTGTTTGAAAAGTAAGTCTTCCTATCGCACGTCTATGAGATAGAGCTCTAGCGTTTGGGGATGTACGATAACGCCATCGGCTTTAACTACCGAAGTAGTCGAAAAATAACCGACAGCTTCGTCGACGCGGACGGACATGTATATCATCGGGAGCTGCATGACGAGGCTGTCGGCTGCGGATTGGATCATGGCTTTTCGACCGGTCGGGTCTTCTTTTGCATGGTATTTTTGACGCAACATTTTTTTTAGTGCTTCGATGCTTCTAGTATATTTTTCAATCACTAGTTTTTTTTGGGGCTCCGATACGCTCGGGTCTTCAAGAAAATCAGCTACAGTTTTCCCCACAACTGTTTGGTTATACTCCAGAGATTTTAGTTTTCGGCCCCGATTCGGTCCTTGTTGTATCTCCACTTCGACAGGTCTTACCAAGGGGACATGAAACGCAGTGAGTTTTTTTGCCCCGTCAGCACGCAGAGTTTTTAAGATCTTTAAGTCGAAGTCTCTGTTAGGTGAGCTTGTGAAAGCGGGGGCGTCGGCAAACTCTTCGTAAACTTTCACTGTTTTTGTGCGCCCGCGCGGCGTATCCACTGCTCGATAAACCCGCCCCACTGAGCCATGCCCTAAATAATGCAAAGAATAGCCAGGGTAATGGAGGTAAGGGTCGGGTCCGGCGAGGGGAAAAAAATCACAGACCGGTAGAGCTTGTGTTGGATTCAAAACCAAGGCGATCAAAAATGTGAGAACTCGCACCAAGTTAACTATCTTAGCAGCTTCGATCCAAAGTTTCTTCTGCGGAGCGGCCCGGGTGAGCACTGGCGTGGCCTTCTCTTTCGACTAGTCCACTGCCCGGAATGTGGGTACGATGCCGTTACTGTGCGCATAGGGGTACTTTTCCTAGTCTCGTTTTTTTTGTGTTCCTGCGCGATTGCGCCACTGAGCCAAGGAGGGCCTGCTAGGCCTGTGGGTGAGGGCCAGTGGGAAGGCGGCATGCAGTGGAGCGGCTACCAAAACGACCGAAGCAATTATGTCTTGGTGCCTATCGCTAGGGTTCGTTACGGACTTTCTCCGCGCTGGAATTTAGCGGCTTATACCGAAGCGTCTACTCTTACGTTAGCTGCGCAAAATGCCTACTTTGTTGGTGACCCTTTTTCGGCAGGAGTCGAGCTTGGAGCTGTTTATGCCGGCGGCGCACTGTCTTATTTTCTGGGGCATTCTCTGAGTGGGCTTTGGGGGGCTTGGGAGCCCTTTTTTAATGCGCAATTCTTTCTTGCCAATGCCACCCCCGGTGCTTGGGACTCCAGGTACTTTAATTCGGCACCTGCGTTACACCCCGTATTTTTCGTGCTCGCTTTAGGATCCCGGTACTGGGTGACAGAATCGCTCGCATTAGGCTTGCACGCCACAGCGCTCATCTCGACGCGTTCGATTTCTTTTCAAGCTCCGTTTGTGCAAAACGTCTCGCTTTTGTTCAAGTGGTAGTTACCAGGTTGCCGAAATCCAAAGCGCCGGCAAAAGGTTAGCGCCCGCTAGGGTGTTGGACAAAATGGAGCGAATCTCAGTTTCGGCTTGGCTCATGCCGTCTTGGATCGAAGCTCGAGAGGTGGGAACGGCTTCAAAGTAGGCTGCCGCAGCGCCGCTGTTTTGCACAACGACTTGCTTGGTAATCAGCAAGGTGATTCCCACGCCACCCAATAAGTCCCAGCTTTCTCCTTTTGAAAGACGCGTGCCATAGGTCAAAACCAAACGCGGCAATATAGCGCTGATATCAAGATTCAAATAAGGGGCTTTTTCTTGGGTGGATTTGCTGACGACGTAGGAACTTGCCGACGCGACAAAAATATTTGCCAAAAGCTCAAGTCGCAAAAAACTCGGCCCAGAAAAAGGCTGCCACTCAGTATAAAATCCAGCAGAGAGTGCATTCACAGACGGATCAAAGACGATGTTGTAGTCGTCACTGATGTCTTGAGTCAGGGTGGGTCTAAAAAAAGGCGTCACCAAAAACGTGGGGATCAATCCAACCCCCATGCCGACACGCCAACGAGGGTGAACCGGGCGATCGAGGCGCAACGAAAAGAAACCAGGAAATCCGAATTGCAATTCCGCTCGAGTAGAGGTGGTGGGTGTGGAACCTACCGACTCTAGTGACTCCTCACCAAGCGCCGAAAAACCACAAAATAGAGCGACAAAGATCAAGGTTCTCACTGCCAAGCTCCCGGGGTTTCCGACATATTAAACACCAAAGTTCCGCCCGTAGCGATTTGAGAATGGGTAAATCGAGGGTTGGGCAGAGGTGTCCCGTTGAGAGTAGCTCCGCGAACGTACTTTTTGCCCGTGCTGGCCCCGGTGCTAGTAATCACCAACGAATTGCCGGCAATGTCGAGTGTAAGGCTTTCGAAGAGCGGGGAAACGATTTCGTAACGGTCCGTTCCGGCCACGGGCAAAAACCCTGCTGCCGATAGCACAAACCAAGAAGACAGCGAACCGCCATCGTCATTTCCGTCGATACCTACGGATGTTGTGTCGTACTTTGTGCGCCGAATCCAATCGTTCCAGTACTGCGTGCGGTCGGGTCTATCCAAGTGGTTGAAAAAAATCACGGACGCTAAGTTTTGTTCGTTTCCATGCCAGTAGTACCCACTGGGAAAGGGCGTGGCGATCGCTGCGGGTGCTCTTTCAAAAAAAGTCTCGAGTAGTTCTAGGGCACCAGCTGTAAACTGCGCGACGAGCCCGGAGGGCGATTGAGGGACATACCAACGGTATTGAGCAGCGCTGCCCTCGATAAAGTGCTTGGAGCAGGGGTTAAATCCAATATATGCCAGCTCGTCGAGTCGGCAGTTATTCATAAAACTCCCTGCGCGGTTCTTAGGAAGAAATGCCTGGGACTCGGAGTTCCAAAGGTTTGCGTAACTCAATGCGCGTGAGGAAAAAGTGTCGGCATCTGCCGCATTTCCAAGCGCATCCGCCCAACTCGACAAAGCAGAATCCGCGTACGCATACTCCAATGTATAGCTCACGGAGTGGGACATCGCATCGAAAGGACAATACCCGTAGGTTAGGTAGGCATCAAAGCACTCTCGACCATCGAGGGAGCTCGCCGCGGAAGCTTGTTGCGTGATCAAGGTATAGGCGGCGGCAGCGCCAAAGGCGGTCAATCCTTTGAGGTAGCTCTCCGCCAGTGTGATGGCCGCCGGAAAGCCCAGCATAGAATCCGCATGGCCTCCACCGGCCGCCCAGCGGGGAAACCTTCCGCTCTCCTGCGCCATGCGCAGCAGCGACCGCAGCATATGATCTTGCTCAGTCCGAGCGATCAAGAGGTAGAGTGGGTGTACTGTTCTAAAGGTGTCCCAGAGTGAAAAGTCCGAGTAGTAAGAAAATCCGGTCGTAGTATGCGCTGCTCCGTCAAACCCAGTGTAGTTTTCGTTCTGGGCAGCGTCATAGTCACCCATGATCGTCGGCATGCGGGCGCTGTTGTACAGGGCAGTGTAAAATTTTTGCAGATCTGCCGTCACCGATGTGGTGGCGACGGCGCGTCCAAGAAAGTTTTCCCAGGTCGTCTGGGTGCTAGTGACGACGTCGTCAAAAGCCACACCCCCAATGGGGGCTTCGTTCACCAAGTTCGAAACGGCCCCGGCCGCACTGACATAGGACAGCGCTACGCGCATTTCTACCTGTGAAACAGATGCGAACTGGAGTTCCAAAAAAACGGTGGCAGGATCTCCGGAGGGAACGGACGCACTCTCTCCCGTATTGGTAAGAAATCGGTAAGAAGTTGCGGCCACTGGTAATCGAATTTCAAAGTAGGTCTTTAACCCTCCGTACCGGCTCGAAAAATCGTCCCGCAAGACCAGCTCTCCAGAAATTTGATCTTTGCCGCCATTGACCGAAGTCACGATGGATTTCACGGTGCCAAAGCGGCTTAAGTGTCCCGTAAGGTCGATGTACACAACCGGATTTGTCGTCTGGGTGAACGTATATCGGTGCAGTCCCACCCTCGCAGTTGCTGCCAGCTCGGCTTGAATGCCTCCGGAGTCAAATTCCACGGAATAGTATCCAGGTACGGCGACTTCATTGCGGTGTGAAAAACTGGGCAAATAGTCAGAAGCTTCGGTGAAAGACAGGGCAGTGTTTGAGGGGAAAGCACGTAGAATGCCGCCTTCATAGACATCGGCTCCCACCAAACGCGTATGCGAAAACCCCTTTATGTTTACGTCACCGTAGTGGTAGCCAGACTTTCCGAAGTGCTTGCCGATGGACAGCGTGTCGGGGCCAAGTTTCAGCATTCCCCAGGGAACTTGTACGGCGGGAGAATTATGTCCTGCGACCCAAAACGTGCCACCGGTGCCCGCGCGAGTATCGACGTGGGCGATACGCATGCCAGCTAGAGCTGCAACGCTTTGCTGATGGACTTTTTCATTCACGCAACCATGGAAGCCCGTGAGGCTGATCAGTGCAAAAAAAAGGAAACAATGCCGGGCTAGAATCGCCATGGGAGAGCTCATGATCGTTCGTATTGTGGTTAATGGCAAATCTTAAAAAACTGCGCTATACAGCGTGGCGAGGGTTCGGGATTGAAGCACAGCAAACAGAAAGTTTTGGCGGGTCTTTTTTTAGAACTAGGTTTGTGTGTTGGTAAGGCCTATTCCCAGGGGACTAGTCAGAAGATCTATCACCTTCTTGGTCCTGATCTAAAGACGTACGAATCGACAACTCCAGGCCTTTGGGGAGGCTATTGGAGAGGAAGTCGCAAGATATATGGAAAGTTGGACTGCCCTTCAGCCTTGAGACACTTGGCGCGAGGCCACTACAAAAAGTATCGGGTATTCTTCGCTTCTGAAGAGGACGCACTCGCAGCGGGTTTTCGGCCTTGCAGAATTTGTTCGCGCGATCGGCTAGGCACGAACGTAGAGTAGCGTCTATAATTCTGGAATGCTTTATGGCCGCGTTGCCCCACCTGCGAGTCTTTCTGCGTATATCGAGTGCTTTTGGTTTTTGGAGTTAGCACCCACCGCCGAGCCTCAGTTAGACCATGTCTTGCCGGACGGCCGAGCAGAAATGATTTTTCACTATGGTAAACCGCCCCTGCTCCAAGATAGCCAGGGGCATTTTGTGGAGCAAGGCCGGGCTCTGTTCGCGGGGCAGTTGGAAGCTTCCATTGTTCTCAAAACACACGCAGCTGCGAGCATGCTGTCGGTGCGTTTTCGGCCAGCGGGAGTTTCCCAGTTTTTTGGCTTCCCCCAATCTGAATTGACAGGGAGAGTCACGGAATTGTCCTCGGTTGCGGGCCATCTTACCCGAGATCTTATCGAGCAAGTTCTTGGCGATGCTCAGAACAATGACCAACGGATCAAATACCTGGTCAGTTTTTTTGAAAAGCGGCTTGGGTACAGGCCGCTCTTTGACTTGGCTCCCCTGATAAATGAAATTGAGGAGAGAGGGGGACATACGCGTGCAGCTGAGTTGGCGGCGCGGCATGGTTTGAGTCGGAGGCAATTGGAACGCCTATTCAAACACCAAGTCGGGGTCAGTCCAAAAACCTTCTGCAAGGTGGTTCGGTTTCAACGTTTTCTCAGTGCGCTGAAACAACCCGGGGTACGTCTGTTGGATGCCGGATTGGATTGCGGCTACTACGATCAATCGCACCTCATCAGGGAGTTCAAAGCTTTTGCAGGGGTTGCCCCGCTTGCGCATAGGGGTAGGGCTACAAAAATCACGGCTTTTCTAGCAGGGGATGAGGATGTCGCATTTGTACAATCCGAAACCTCAAAGTTTTAATAGGCTGGGGAAAAAGGAGGCGCACATGCCTAAGTCATTTGCAATCGCGTTGTTTGGTTTGGTGTTGAATGGAAGTGTCTTTGCGACGGGGCCTGAACTGTTGACAGGCTGTTGGAAGGGAATCGTTGATGGAGCGGAAGTCGAAGAGCGCTGGAGTGGGTCTGCTGGGGATATGATGTTGGGAACTTCCAAAACCGTAAGCAAAGCGAAGGCGACGGATTTTGAGTTTCTAAAGATTGAAATTGCTTCTAAAAAGACGACTTATACTGCGTTCATTAATGGGAAAGAAATGCCTCCATTTACCCTCGATGGGGGCGCATCCAACTCAAAAAAGCTCGTCTTTGAAAATCCTGCCAATCCATTCCCTAAACAAGTGATATATGAGTTGGATAAAGATACTTTGAAAATAGCCTTGGTGGGAGATTCGGGGCCGAACGTCGAGTACGACCTCACAAAAACTGCCTGCGACTAGAATGAGGTGCCCGGTTTATTTTCGACGGACAACAACCGGGCACGCTATTCTTTACTCTGGGACGCGGCCACCGCAGCGCATTTCGGGAGCGTGGACATTGGGGTACCCATCCGCCGCTGCTTGTACGCAAGACTGGACCGAATTGATCACGAGATTTCGGGTGTAGGCTTGCTCTAGCCCGACGTCCTTGGGGCTGGGGTGTGCATTGCTTAAGTTGTGCAGCATTTCGTGCGCAATCAAACCCGCCCAGGAGGCAATGGACTGGCTTCCTTGCAGTTTGGCTGAGTTGATCGTGATTTCAAATTTACCATTCCATTGGAAATTTCCGTTAGAAGCTTTAGACGTATAAACCTTGCCATAGTTGGCGTAACCACCAGCAAAAGTATCGGCGTCGCTAAAGTACCCGATATGAATGTCTGGCAGGATGTTGTTCGCCGCTACAAATGTGCTGAATACGTTGAATTGCCGATCCCAGAGTGTTCCCGCTAAACTTCTGCCACTTTCACCATAGATTCGAACTAGTGAATCTGTATCGACCATTTCGCGGTTTGCGTTTCGATACACACAATTAAAAACCTGTCGGTCTGCAAAAAGCCCTGTGTAGGCTTTTTGGATGGCAGTGTAGAGAAATTTTTTCTGAGAGTCGTTGAAACGTTCGTCAAAACTCTCATTATAGGTACTAGGCCAAGCCATCGGCGTAACCAGTGAAGCCAAGAGCATTACTTTAATTGCTTTCATATTTATCCCCTCCTTTTTCTAAAACCGTCGGTGACACTAAGGATTCCAGTTAGAAAAGGCCAGCGAAAACTAGCAAGCTGGACTGAGGGCACACCCAAAGGCTATGCTTAATGCCTTGGAACCTCGGGGCACCGGAAGTTCAGCGGAATCGGCTGGGCTTTGATTCAAGGAGCACTATGATTCTTCGCATTATCTTCGGTTTTGGGATTTTTGTCGGTGGTCTGGGGTTTGCCGGGACACAAGAAGAGTTGCTCAAGGCAGCGGCCGAAGACCCGAACTTTAATGTCTCGCAGCTTGAGTTTCACGAGGGCGCGCTGACCGTCGCGTCCTGGCAGAAAATCAGCCGTTTCATTGACAAGCATTCTACATTATCAGTGCCGGATTTGGCCCATGACTTGGCAGCGCTGCCACCTGAACTAGGACTGCGCTTTGCAATCCATTTGTTCCGCAATCCCTATGACAACGCAGCCTCTATACTCCGGGGGATTGATCCACATGGAGAAAAACTCTCTGTTCTAGTGAGGGGAGCGCCTACGACGTTTGCGGGAGAAGTAGAAGACAGGTTGAAGTATCCGCCTAGACAGGAGCTCAAACGATTTCTAACCGACCCTAGAGCGGTTAGCGATGCGGACTTGATCCAGCGTATTCTCCCACAAATTCTTGAGGAGTCTCGGGGGCGGGGCGCAGCAGCTCCCCGGCTCGAGGCGATTAAAGATCCAACAGTGGTCCAGGCGGTAGTGGATTCGGTTTTGGGAGACGAAAACGCTTCACGGTGGATCGAAATACTTCGCTCTGAACTTGATGCGGATCATCCAATTGTATTAGGGGTCCGGTCGCACATTCGGGATGAGAAGCTTCCGGAGAAAACACGTATCGCGTTGTTTGCTGGTACTGGTATTCGAAACGAAGACGACATCGATTACCTTTGGCAGCTTGCTTTAAAAGAACCTAACTCCAAGCTCGGCGAAGCCGCGTACTTTGGGGTGGTTTGGAATGTTCCCCGCTCTCGAGCTTTCCCCCTCGCTGAGCAGATGATCCAGTTGGTTGCTGAGGGAGACAGCCCTTATCGGAGGGGAATTCAAGCCTTGATCGATCTCGAAAAACCAAAGCCCGAGGCATCCAAGAAGCCCCCGCTTCAGAAAAATGCCCTGTTTCAAAGTTTAAAGTGCGGTTGGTCTAGACTCTTTGGACGTCGTTGATCGAATCCTCTCAATGGAATCCCCAGCGATACTCAAGACGTTGCCTTCAATCGTTTTGCAGATTCCGTCGAGCGGTAAGTGGCTCAAGTTGCGCGGCGAAAAGGGGTTTTGCAGTTCGACGCCCATTTCATCTAGAGAGAACAGCGGGTAGGCAGCCAACGCCACCACAAAAGGGGTGAGCCATTCGACCCGCTCGACTAGCGCGAACGGTAAGAGCAACAGGAACAGTGTAATGAATCGGCGTGTCTTGATCGCGAGGACGAATGGCATGGGTGTGTTGCGAATGCGTTCACACGCGCCGATATTGTCTATAAGAATGGCGCGCTCTCTTTCGGCTCTCTGGAATGAAAAATCATCCAGTCCCTGCGCGCGCAATCCGCTCAAAAAAACAGCCAGTCGCAACCCAACATAAGTCGGCATGTGTTCTGCCGTTCGAATGCGCCTGGTTTCTTCGGAGCCCAGCAGCTGCTGAGTTTCAGCAAGGGCGCGTTCATTGCGAAGGGATTCTCGCATCACATGGGGAAAAGCAGCCACCCACCGCAGGAACTCTTCGGTCAGCTTGTCTTTTTTACGTGTGTAGTTGTAGCCAATGATCGCCAGGTTGCGGCTTTGGTTGACGATGCTTCCCCAGATTTTGCGGGCTTCCCACCAACGATCTAAGCCTTGGTTGACTCGCGCGACAAGCAAGAGGCCAAGGACTGCTCCCGAATACTCAAATGGCGTGATGGAAATGGAAAAATGCGGGAACAAATCGGTGATGTAAACCACGATGAGAGAATAGGCTGCCGTGATCCCCACTCGGGGCAATACACGTGGGGTGACAGAGCCCTTCCAAGCCAAAGCCGTTTTGAGAAAAGACTTTGGCTCCCCATGATTTGTCAGTTCAGAAGACATGCTAACGATTTTCAAACTTCACTGTCGCAGTTTCCAAGTCGAATACCGCTTCGACGATCTCAAAGCGATCCTGTTGCTTCATCTCCCGAAGCAGCGGACTCTTTTCCCAAATTTCTCCAGCCGTATTATGTGCATTTTGTTTGATGCATTCATCCAGAACCTCTTCGGGAGGGTGCTTGTGTTGAAGAGATTTTTTGACAGATGGGCGAATCAAATCAATGAGCAAGGCGATATTAGCACCTAACTCGGGTCCCTTGCCCAGTTCAGTGTCTAATGCAGCTTGTACGGCACCACATTTGGAGTGTCCCATCACGACGCAGAGCTGCGCGCCGAGTACCTTGGCGGCATATTCAATGCTTGCGACCTGGCTGGGTTGCACCACATTGCCCGCTACTCGAATAACGAAAAGCTCTCCAAAACCCGCGTCAAAGAGCAACTCCGCCGGCACCCGAGAGTCGGAGCAACTCAGAATGATTGCAAACGGCTGCTGCCCCTTTTCGGCTAGTTCCTTCACTTTGAGGTGGCCAGTGAGTGCGGCGGTGGAACGCATGCCTGACACAAAGCGTTCGTTGCCGGCTTTGAGTTGAGCCAGTGCTGTTTTCCAGTTGAGAGTAGTGGATGCCATTTTCGTTTGTCCCCTTGTGGTGGTTTATGAACTGTTTCTAAAGATAGAATCGCGTTTTTCTAACAAACGGTAAAATAGATAAACTAAGTGAAATAGTTTGTTTTAAGCGAATTATTGGATATAAGTATTTCACAGTGAGGTCCCATGACTAAGTGGCTGAATTACCATCACCTTTACTATTTTAGGACCATCGCGCGGGAGGGGGGGGTTGCCAAGGCAGCCACCAAGCTGCGTCTGGGGCAACCTACGTTGTCGACTCAGTTAAAACAGTTGGAAGACTCGCTGGGGCACCCTCTTTTTGAGAGGCGAAAACGTTCGCTTTATCTGACCGAAGCCGGAAAAGTCGCTCTGGAATATGCCGATAGTATATTCAAGGCGGGAGATGAATTGATCCAGGTTTTGGACGATCGAACCTTTTCGGGTCGTACTGATATCAAGTTTGGGGCGCTCGACAGTGTCCCTAAACGCTTGTTGGTAGAGTTGATGGAGGCATCATTAAAAGAAGGTAATTGCACAGTGTCATTGCTGGAGGGGCGAGGAGATGAGCTTTTTCGCGAGCTGTTTGCTCACATGATTGACCTTGTGGTTTGTGATTATCCTCCTGCCGCCTCTGAAATCGGAAAAGTCTATTCCCGTTCTATTGCAAAGGCGCCGGTAGCGGTCTTTGGCTCACACAAGTTTGTGGGATTAAAAAGGGGCTTTCCACGAAGTTTGGAGGGGCAGCCATTCATCTTGCCTACGGGGCACAGCAAACTTCGCCACGATCTGGATCATTACTTTTCAGTGAATCGATTGCGCATTATTCCGGTCGCGGAGACTCAAGATACTAGCGTTCAAAAGCTGCTGGGGATCGAGGAGTTCGGCTTGTTGCCACTGCCTGAATTTGCCGCTTCAGATCTAGTAAAGGCCAAGCGCTTATTCCATTTAGGAGATTTGCACGAGGTCCGCCAGGAGTTTTGGTTGGTGGCAGCGGCGCGTCGAATAGAAAACCCAATCGCAGCAAAGGTGATGAAATCTTTTCGGATGGCGGTTTGATGGCACCTCTTTATCTAAGCGCCCTGGCCACCGCCATGTTGTTGATGTTCGCATTATGGGGGGTGAGTCTTTATTTAAAGGACGTGAGCATCGTCGACAGATTTTGGGGGGTGGGGTTTGCCCTGATCTCACTGGTCGCTGCCGTTATGGGTTCCGAACACACCCCGCGGTCTTGCCTCGTCACCGTGCTGGTATTGGTTTGGGCAACTCGGCTCTCGCTCTACATTCATTTGCGCAATCGCGGTAAGCCCGAAGATGTTCGCTACCAGCAAATGCGTCGTGCTTATGGTGAAGCGTTTTGGTGGAAGAGCTATTTTATTGTCTTCCTATTGCAAGGTTTTTTGATGTGGGTTCTTTCGGCGCCCCTTGTCGCGGTGCATGTATATGCTCAAGGGGAGTTTCCTAGTGTTTTGGATTTTCTGGGGCTAGTGGTGTGGACTTGCGGGTTTGTTTTTGAGTCGGTAGGCGATTACCAGCTGGCGCGATTTAAGCGCGACTCTTCCAATCGGGGCAAGGTTTGCAGAGTTGGATTGTGGAACTGGACTCGGCACCCAAACTATTTTGGAGAAGCCTTGATTTGGTGGGGCTTGTGGATCATCCTCCTTAACACGGTCCATGGCGGGTGGTGGGTGTTTAGCCCCGTGCTCATGACGTTTTTGTTGTTGCGGGTGTCTGGTGTTCGCTTACTTGAGGATCAGCTCAAGAAAACGAAACCCGGCTATGAAGCTTATGTAAAGGAAGTTCCCCCGTTTTTTCCAAGAGTACGTTTTTGGCAGTAGCCATTGGAGGTAGCGATGCGAACTCAGGAGTTTTTTGACAAAGAGACGTTCACTCTGACTTACGCGGTGTGGGATGAGCGAACTCTCGATGCTGTGCTCATCGATCCTGTGTTGGACTACGATCCTGCTGCTTCAAAGGTAAGAGACACCAGCATCGTTCAAGTGGAAAAATTCATACGGGATGAGAATCTCAATTTACACTTTGTCTTAGAAACCCACGCGCATGCAGACCACCTGAGTGGTTCGCAGGGGATTAAGGCACGTTTTCCCAGCGTGAAGATTGGCATCGGTGCACGCATTACGGAAGTGCAGGCCGTCTTTAAAAAAGTATTCGATCTTGCAGAAGACTTCCCCGTTGATGGACGCCAGTTTGACAGGTTATTTCGGGATCAAGAGATCGTTGCGGCGGGTAGCCTAAACATCAAAGTCTTGTTTACTCCTGGTCATACTCCGGCTTGTGTGTCGTATTTAATTGAGGATGCGGTGTTTACTGGAGATGCGCTTTTTATGCCGGACTACGGGGTGGGACGGTGCGATTTTCCGGCGGGAAGTGCGGCGAGTTTGTTCCAATCGGTGACAGGCGTACTCTACAAGTTACCGGGCTCGACCCGCGTTTTTACAGGCCATGATTACCAGCCTGGGGGGCGGCCATTGAAGTTTGAGTCCACGATCCAGATGCAGAAAGAAACGAACATTCATCTCAACAGCAAGACGCAGGAGTCGGAGTTTATCGATTTTCGCACAAACCGAGATAAAACCCTCAGTGCGCCTCGTTTGCTCTTGCCCAGTGTGCAGGTCAATATTGATGCCGGGCACTTGCCCCCGCCACACGCCAACGGCCAAAGGTTTTTAACGATACCGGTCTTTTAATCAAGACGTCGGGTGGGGTCGGGAGTCTTGCCGTCGGCGATTTTCATCGCTTTTCCGCCTGTTCCAGTGAGAACGAACTCCCAATGCAATCGCGCGAAACCGTCGCTGTCGATCATGCCCTTGGGTACGTTGGGAAAGCGGGCTGCTCGCTCAAATGCAATGGTAGCTGCTTCGTCCACCTCAGTCACTCCGCTGCTGCTCCACATCGAAATGGATTCGACTTCTCCCTCGGGAGAGAGCATCACTACTACCCGAGTTGTGAGCACTTTTCCTGGAGTGAGGTGACCATTGCTGGCTGCCAGGAATGCGCGGGCCTCCACTTCAGGCTTCCACTCCGTGCGCAGCCGGTCTTTAACGCGCTGATAAAAAGAGAAGTAACGATTTTCGCGCGTGTTCAAGATGGTTGCCGATCCTTTTTCGACTCCTTCCAATCGGTCGTCGGTTGCTGCAAAAGGGCTGCGGGGTAGAATTTCACCCAATCCCAAGTCCTGGGCCGAGAGGCTGTCGATTCGTCCTGCCCCAGCCCCTTGTGGGTGTCCCTGCGATTTTGCGCCGGTCTGAAATCGATCGGTATGTTCGGCCTGCGTTTGCCGCTGCGCGCTTTGCGTTTTCTTGCCGTGAAACCAATCGACTTCGGGGGTTGTGTTGTCCAGGGATTCTTCGGTTTCGGCGACTATGCGTTTGTCGCGTTTGGTCTCAGCTTCCAACTCCACGTCCGACAGTGTGGTGAGGTCCATCCAAGGCGCCTCTGGCGGTTTGGAGGGGATACGTTGGGTCGTCGTGAGAATCAGTCCCAAATGAATGCAGGTCGACAGGACTGCAAAAAAGGCGATCGTCCGGTTTTTCAAAGATTTCTCCTGAGCTCAAGAATACTGGGACGCCATGCTTCCATAAAATTGATAAATACAAAAGACTGATTTGTTTATAACGAACTAAAAACTCTAAAAGAATCCAGCCCCACCGGAGAGAACTACTGAGTAAACAAAAACATTCTCACGATCCGGATCAAAGATAGACCGGTTTAGGTACTTTACCATCAACCCAATATCAAAACCTTTTAGCTCGGCGAAGCCTCCCAATTCGACAAAAGGGGCTCCTTCGATCGCCGTTGCAAATCGGTAGCCTACTCCCAGGATTCCGCGGAGTCGCAAGGCACCCAGAGGAAGGTTTCCGTTGCCACGTACTGAAGTGTCTAGGCCCATGAAGTCGGACGCGACTTGGTACCTTCGATAAAAGATAGAATTTCTCCAGCTAAGTCTCTCCATCATGAAGTATTCAACTCCAACAGCCAGCTCTAGGAAGCTTTCGTTCAAAGCGCGGCCAGTGGCACCACCTAAGTCGAACCGAATTCTTTTAAAGTCGGAGTCGCCGGCCAGGAATGGCGCATCGACATCCACGCCGAGGTTGTAGGGTTCTGAGGGCTTGATTTCTTCTAGGTGAGATCGAAGCGCCCAAAGTTCGCGGCGAGTGCGAGAACGGAGTTTGGCAAATTCCCCAGACTCCTCCATAACCCAAGCGCGCTGCCCTTTGGCCAGGTGGCCCACTATCGAAGAATCCGCATTGGGCTTGGTATAAACGGCTGTGTTTTCCGTTGTAACGCGACGCTCAGACGCAAAAACTGTCGTATAGCAAAATAACAACGCCATTGTGGTCTTTAGCAGCAAGTTGCTCCGCTCCAATCTGGTGTGGTGTGTTATTCTGATTGTCACTGTTTCAATTCCCCTCAACACCTGGAAAGCGAGTTGTATGCACCTATGAATTATAAACTGACTTTGGATTTAAGGCTCGAGGATGGCTATTCCAAGGACATGAGCGTGCTCCGACGTTGGATGACTGAGGAAAAGGTGGTTTTGGTTGAGGTGAACCGCGGCTCAGCGCCCAAGGCTGTGGCGTATGGCTGGCCGGGCTCTCCTCCCAAGCCAGTAAATACATCCAAGTTTAAGTCTAAATCATCAAACAATGCGGTTTTTCGTGAGGTGGCGGCGATTGTCTTTCCTTATCAGGATTGTCAAAAGCTCAACCTGACCCAGACCAATCTCGTAGCAGGAATCGTTCAGCACTTGACCAGCAAAAATGAATTTTTTGTCACGGCAAATCTGAAAGAATATATCCTCGAGGGAAAACGTGAGCGACTCAAAGGGAGTTTTGGAGTGATTGCGGTAACGCCACAGGAAGTGGTTAAAGTTTTATCCGACATGCACGGTTGGAAATAAAGGTTTACGCTGTCGAATTGAACTTGTAGGTGACTGCCGACACCGTGGCCCCCAAAACCATTCCCCACGCGAGATCCACGAGAGTAACCGGTAGTGGCCAGCCCTTGGTTACCGCAAGGTTTGTGAGATCATAGGCGGAGTAGGTTACCAGCCCAAATAGCGCACCATTTAAAGCGGTGGCGCCAGGTTTTTTTAGAGCAATGCCGGGCGCGATCACAAAGTAAACCAACCCAAAAACAAACAAGAAGTAAAAAACCAGGGCAGCGGGCCAGCTGATCTCTTCTTTGAGAAGAAACCCTATTTGAGATTGGTAAAAAGAGTGCGCGACCAGTCCGAGCCAGATCATGTCCAGAGCGAAAAACGTACCCAAAGCAGTAAAGTAAACTCGCGCCTTCATGAGATGCGAGCATAGTACATGGAAAACTCGCTTGCTACGGTTTCTATTTAGGTTTGGGGGGACCGAAGAGAGCGTCGATGATTTGAGTGCGATACGCGAAAATCTCTTGGACTTGGCGTCGTACTTTCCAGCCGGCCGCAAGATCGCCGACAAGTCCCAGAGGCAACTGGTAAATCACCCGGTCGTCAATACGAGTCCCGTTATGTTCGGCCGTAAAACAGTGGGTATGGTGCCACTTTTTATATGGACCACGCAGCTGTACATCGACAAACCGGACTCCTGGCTCCCATTCTACAATTTCGGTGCGCCACTTCATGGGAATGCCAGAAAGTTTGATCTGGTAGTCGATGAGGGTGCCCTTTTCGATGGAGGGTGTCGATTTGCCTAAAACCCTGAAGCTGAGCCAGGGAGGGGTGATGGTTTCGAGGTTTTGTTCGGAGGCAAAAAACTCAAAAACCTCGTTCAGGGGGCGAGGTACCCATTGAGTGCAGTTAAAAGCCCTGTCGGGGGCCTGGTAAAACGCCATCGAAATCTCCCTGTTTGAATCAGATTTGTACCTGGGTTTCTCAGTTTTGAATATTGCACAACATGAAGGAAGCCTTTTTGTTTCAAAGTTGAAATGTTATGGCGGGTTTTGCTCGGTTATCGGTTGGCACGCTACCTGCAATACTCTCCTGTGTGACTAACAAAGTTTTTAAAGGAGTGAAGAAAATGACAAATCTAAAAGGTGCCCTTCTCGTTGGATGTTTGACCCTTTTCGCAGGGGCCGCCCAAGCCGAGTGCGACATGGGCGATCCCAACTGCTTCCCGGTTCGCTCCGAAGTTAAGGCTGAGCTCGCTTTAAATGCTGGATCGGAAAGCTTCTTCCCTTGCGATATGGGTGACCCGGCGTGCTTCCCCGTCCAATCCGAAGCAAAGGCTGAAGTCACTTCGAACGCGGGTTCGGAAAGCTTCTTCCCTTGCGATATGGGTGACCCGTTGTGCTTCCCCGTCCGCACTGACGAAAACGTCTAAGCTGCGCCGCAGGAACCCATAAACTTAAGGTGCCCGTTCTCCCCTGACTGGAGAGGAGACGGGCACTTTTTTTTGTGGCCGGTGGGTTTTGACGCAATCAGTTTTTCAACCGTTCAAGGGGGCTGTACTCTACGTTTCATGGGACGAGCTTTTGGGGTGGGGCTGTTTTTAGTTGTTTTGTTTATCGGCTGCGGGCGAGATACCGATTTTCTCTATCGGGTTACTACTCCTTCTACTCAAAGCCATACCGTGGCCCATGTGCTCAAGCGGATAAAGAAAGAAAGCGCAGTCGATATTCTTTGGGTGGTCGCCAATAACAAAGGCATGGATAATTTTAGCGAGCCAGTCCGAAGAGGGGCCTTGTCCTTCGTCACCGAAATTCGAAAACGCACTAAATGGGACTGGAAGATGGGGCTTATTTCTATGGATCCTGTCGACGCTCCAGTGGCGGGTTTTCCAGGGCAGCCTCCGATAAATCACCTGACACCTGATGTAGAAAAAGTGTTCGAAAAGGCGCTTAAGGGAAGGGGAAATTCTGGAGCGTATGCCGAGCAGGCTTTCTCTTCGATTCAAAAGCATTTGGATGCTGAGCCTAGTTTCCTGCGTGAAGACGCAGCCCTGATATTAATGCTCATTTCGGACGGGCCTGAACAGAGTGATGTTTTGGCAAAAGAGATGGCGCAGTTTTTGGTGAAGAAGAAGCAGCATTTAGACAATGTGCTGATCTATGGGATTTTTGCGTCCAATTTGCGTTGGGGTTGCATGAAGTCGAATGAGTCGTGGAACTACACGGGCAGTTCGTACGAAGAATTGATCAAGATGACCAAAGGGGGTGAATACCACCTGTGTTTCGATTTTGGTGTGCCAGTGATCGCCAAGTTGGGCACCAGTTTTACGACGAGAATGGTTCGTCGTTGGGTTGCGCTTGAAAAGCGCCCTGTGCTGGATACTTTGCGCGTCACCCATAATGGCGCGGACGTTATGGGGGGCACTCGGGAAAATGGCGGCTATTGGGTGTACGATTTCGATAAAAATCACGTTTACCTTCACGATTTGAGCTTTGCGCCAGGGGACGTTGAAGATATTACGGTTTCTTACGAGAGTCTCGTCGACGAGGCCGCAGCCGATTAGAGATCGATGGCGTCGAGCTTGTTGCTGTTTATCATTTTTATCTTCCGCATTTAATCATTATTTTGGGAAATCTTGTAGGACTCGGTGGGAAAGCACAAGCGATGCGAGAATTAGGGCGGTGGTTTGATTGCGATAGGGCGAAAAAACGAAATACTTTTTCCGAGGGAGAATTTGTTGGAATAGGTTCGAAAAAACTCAACCGGAGGCAACATGGCTCGTTACGTAGATGGTTTTGTTATTCCAATTCAGCGCAAGAACTTAGCGGCTTATAAAAAAATGGCTTCGTGGGGCAAGCGAGTTTGGATGAAGCACGGTGCGCTTAGTTATTACGAAACGGTGGCTGATGAGTTTACCAAGCATGGACTTGGTTTTAGAAAAATGTGTAAATTGAAAAACGGTGAGACAGCGATCTTTGCATTCATTGTGTATAAATCTAAGTCCCACCGTGATCGAGTAAACAAAAAAGTCATGGTAGAAATGGAAAAGGCGGGTGCACCACCAAAAATGCCGTTTGATATGAAGCGATTTTCCATGGCGGGGTGCAAGGTTCTCGTGAGTTCGAAACGGTGATGGGCGCGGTTGTTTTGGGTTGTTGCAAGCGGCACGTGCGAGGTTTTTTTAGGCCCATCCGCCGCATTAAAAAACTAATGACGCCCACCGGTAAGCACCATTTTCCCATTTGCGAATTTATGATATTTGTCCTGTGCATCAAACCAGCAACCTTTTCCGCAGTTCCCAGGCTGTTTTAGCACCTCGAACGCATCTGGTTTCGCTTCCGTCACGATCTGGCCAGTATAAAAAACGTGTTTCTGGTCCTTTGCGTACCAGACGTTTTCAGGAAATGATCTAAAGCTGAGGGGATCTGCTTCAGCAATAACTTTCGTTCCTAAGTAGACATGCCGCGCATCTTTTCCATGACGATCATTTACCTGTTGAAAGGTCTCTAAGTGGGCATCAGGCAGTAAATGTTCGAAATAAAAGACACTGTTTGCATCCTTTGCGTAAGGAGATTCCCCTTTGGGGTCACAAAGAATAAAAGTTTTTGGATCTAGACCTGCAACCACCCCATGAAAATCCCAGGTGTCTAGGTAAACACTTTCAGTATCTCGTGCCCAGATTTGATTCAGGAATTCACACGTTTTTCCACTTTTACAAGAATCGTGATCTGGCCCGTCAAACCCTGGACCATCATCCTGCTTTAGGGACTGGTGCAGTGGTATTTGGGAAATTTTTGTGGCGGAAAATAGCAAGCAAAATGAAATGAATAATAGGAAATACTTCATTGAGACCATCTTAACACCGACAAGATCGGTTTATGCAGAGTAAACAAAAGCACGTTCAATAAATTCGTTGGTTTTCAACTTCCGCTTAACTCATCAGGTTTTCTGGTCTAACTTGCGCTGGGTGAGACGCTACTCCGCTTTGATATCTGGTCTTTGTTTTTCCAAACTATGCGTCCCTAGCCAAGGAGATGATCAAGGCTGTTCCTAGGGGCACGCAAGTTTTTCTCATAGGGGAGGGAGGAGGAGGGGTGGCGGTGGACTTTCTTCTTGTATAGCGTTCAAATAGCCTTTTCCGCCGAAATTCGTAAAGAACTGCTACCAAGAGCAGTCCCAAGTATCAGGTACGCACATTTTAAATGTTGCACAGTAGTACTCACCTTCAGCACATGCGTGCCCTGATACTACTACTTTAGCCGATTGTTTTATTTCGCCGTTTGTTGCGAAAAGCGCAAAAGAACCAAGAAATATTAGAGACGAAATCAGTTTCATAACTTCCTCCTGAGCCCACTATCCCCTCTTTTAATGTTGAATATAAGAAAATTATATTCAAGAATCATTAACCAATGGATATTAATAGAATCTTTTATTTTGTTACAATTGCTAGGGCGGGGAGTCTTGCAGCAGCGTCGGCCATTCTCCATGTTTCGCCTGCCGCATTGTCAAAGGCGATGAGCGTGTTCGAGTCAGAGTTTGGTGCGGCAGTGTTCCGAAGATCTGGTCGGGGAATTGTGCTTACTGAGCAGGGCAAAGCGCTACTACCCCGCGCTGAACAAGCTATTGAACAGGTGAAGCGCCTTAGACCGGTTGAGGGGAGTTCCCATTCAGTTCTTCGCATGGCGACATTTGAAGTGTTTTCAACATACTTCTTAGGATCGCTGTTGAGAAAACATTTTCCAGATTGGAATCTCGAACTGAGAGAACTTCTGCCCGGCGAGATTGAGAGAGCCATTGCCAACGGGCACTCAGATGTGGGGATAACGTACCTTCCAATTCCTCATTCGGGTGTTACTTTCTTGTCAGTGGGCCAGGTAAGAATGCGTGTCTTCGGACTTGCTAAGTTCTTGCAAGAAAAGCACAACTCGCTACCTTTTGTAGTTCCTATTGCTCCACTTTACGGAAGTCCAACAAAGATGGTGGGGCTCGATGGGTGGCTAGATCACGAAGTTTTTCGTCTTCAAAAATATAGAGTCACTTTGATGGAGTCCGCGCTGCAGCTTTGTCGAGAGGGGCTTTGTGTGGCGTACTTGCCGACCTTTGTTGCTGGAATGCACAATGAAAGCGTGCATACTTCAAAACGTCTCGTGGAAATTCCCTTTCCAGGATTAAAGGCTTCAAAGAATGAGGTGTTTTTGGTTCAACGCTCCGATCTACCGGAGAATCAAGTCGTCAGAAAAATTGCGAGGGCTGTGCGGGAGTTGGGTTGAGAAAGGGCGGGAGATAAGGCCAATCACTTCACGATTGATCCGGGAGTTGAGAGGGGAGCATCTTGAGACGGTTCATTCTTAAATGCAGTTTGGTTTGCTCATCGCGATCGCCGAATAATTCAAATTCTGGAATTTCCACCGGTGAGCCCTCAACCGATGTCATTCTAGCTTCCATTCGCTGTGGGTAATATCCCGGTTCAAAAAAATCGAGTGCGTTGAGTCTAAGGTCAAACGCTACACTAGGATCGAACTGATAAATAACCAGCCGATTGGCTCCGGCTACACCAATGAGATGCATGGGGAGATCCTCCGCGTGGGACGGGGTAGCTGCGATATTGGGCAGAATCACAATGGAACGAGCTTGAAACGGTAGCGTCTCATTAGCCAAAAGTTGCCCCGATTTTGACGCAACAAAAAGCCGGTCGTTCTCCTGCCAAACGAAAATTCCCTTCCCAGCGCCAAACAACAGCATCTCACCCTGATAGGGAATGGGTTGCCTAAAGCCGGGAGCCACAGCTTGAAACGTCGGAAATACGTTCGCCGCAAGATAACTCAGGCATAGGCTTACTCCTTCGGACGCCGTTGAAAGAGCAAGGGTCATAAGAATGAGTGTCGAATAGAAACGCTGCATTAGCACCCGCCTACCATATCACGGAGTCCTGATCAATCAGAACGAGCGCATTCGCTTCTGCAATGCAATCACGCTTATGAAGTTCGAGTCCCGTCCGGATGCCTATACATTGAGCCAAAAGTAAGTGGGTACCTTTTACAGCTCACTCAGCGCCTGAACGAATACACGAGCAAACTCTTTGTCGGAAAAGGGGTTTTGTCCGGTAACAAGTTCACGGTCCCGTATGACGTTGCTCTGCCATTTATCGGCCCGTTTTACAAACCCACCTGCCATTTCGAGAGCGGAATCCGGGTAAAATTTCACATACCCGCCCAAAGCGTTGTCTTGACCCGGTTCCTCTTGTTGTTCCTCTCTGGTTGTAAAAATAGTCATGGCGTAACCTTTGTAGATCCATTCTTGGGATGTCTTCTGAATGCCTGCGCGGTCGTCACTGATTATTGCTCGGATGAAGGATTCCGGATTGGCAAGCGAAGCCAGTAGCGCAATTGGACCGTGACAGATCAGACCAGTCGGCTTTCCCGCTTTGTGAAAGAACCGCAGGACGGTTCCTACATCCCGGTCTTTCCACAAGTCTTCCATTGGTGCATGTCCTCCCGGAAAGAAAACCCCCGCAAACTGGCCCAGCTCTCCAATTACATCCCTCAACTTTCTAGCTGCTTCAGGAGCTTCCACTGAATCGCGGTTTCCGCAAAGTCTGAGCCGTTCACACAATGCCCGAGCCTCTGCATAATCCCTTTGTGCCTTTGCTTTTGCTTCGGCCGAAGCCCCTGGTACATCACCGAACCAAAACGCAGAATCACTGTTTTTATCCATGACGGGGCGGTTTCCGGTCGGGTTAGCGACTGTTATTTCGTAGCCAGCATTTAATAGAGCCTTCGTTGGTACCATGAGTTCAGAAAGGAAAAAGCCTGTCGTGTGAGTCACATTATCTTTCAACGTGATTTTGTTCTCACTCGACACTACGATGAGTACCTTCTTATCTTTTGCCATAACATTTGCTCCAAAAATCAATAACGCCACTACTAGTAAAAACAGCTTAAACATGGGCTTTTCCCCTTCGGCAATGACAGATTGTTCAATCACGAGCACTTTCTCCAGCCTCCAGATCCAGTATTTCACGTCATGGTCTTGTTCGTTCTTCTTTGCAGACATTATAGGTACTCCCTTGCCAGAGCCTGGATGGGCGCATGATGCTCCTGCCACGCTTCCCACACGCAGAGTCCCCACGCTTTAACCTTTTCACTATGCTCCTCCGGAGAAGCTGCCGGGGCGACCTGAACTACAGTGATATTCCCAAGGTCCTTGGGCGGGGTAAGCCAATGAAGTTTACCTTTCTTCGTCTCGGCAACCCTCTGCATCACTTTTCCCACAAACGACGGGTCGGCCTGTCTTTCTATCTGAAGAAATAAGGCAAGAAGATGCATATAGACCGATTGAATCGTCCGGGGCTCAGGCTTGCCCGGGTGCTGGGCGGCGTAGGCATCCACAGTCCAGCGGTGGAACTTCATATACTGAAAGTCGCCATACATAAAGACCTCTCTGTTTTGCTGATAGTCGTTGTCTCAGCCGAGAGGACGCACTGCCTCATAAACTTTTTCGGCTATGTCTCTGCCAACCAACTTCTCAATGATCCAAAGTGCGAGCCTGTCTGCGCTCAGGCATCGTGCTCCAGTTGCGATAGAGCCGACTTCAACGAATGGTGCTTCGACAACCTCACAATAAGTGCTAAGCGCTTCGAACGCTGTCGGATAAGTGGTGGCTTTTTTTCCTTCTAAAAGTCCTAGCGCTCCAAGAATTAGAGCACCGGAGTCGATTGCAGCTATAAATTGTTTTGAAGGATCAAGTCGAAAACTGTTCATAAACTTTTGATCATTAATGAGTTTACGAGTTTCATATCCACTACAAAGAAAAACGGCATCACATTCATTTGCGAACTTCAGTGGTTTGGTAGATTGAATACTTAATCCTGCCATTGACTTCAGGCTTGGCGAATCGCTCAAAATTTCAACATTCCAATTGTCGTTCAACTTAAGAAGTCGAACACGGTTAAGCAAATCCCAGGGCAAGTAAAAATCCAAATCAGTGAAGTTTTCAAAAACTACAATTCCAATATTCATTGCAGCTCCATCTCAATGCGAAGAATTCAAGACCGGTAGCCCTTCGCTCGAAAAAGCTTACATAACTAATAGCCAAAAGTAAGTGGGTACCTATTTAAATTATGCGATGATTAACGAAATGAGCCGCGGTTGCCTGTATAATACAAGCCCATATACAGGTATGGGTTTAGTTAATATCAGGATTCCAGACTCAATCCGCCAACGCGAAACAACGGCGCCCACCGCTGCACCGGTGGAGTTGGATACGTTAACGCTTCTACGCTTTTTAATCGATCGCTATCATCTAAAATGGATTGATAAGATTCACTGGCAATAAGTTTAACTTCCGACGAAGTATCCAATGCAAAGTTCTTTGAGCTCCTGTACGATTTAAACCAAAAAGGAGAACTCAATGAAAACGTCATCTAGCATTTCTGCTTCATTTTCCCTGTTTTTAGTTGGTTTTTTGTTTGTTTCCGCTTCCTTTGCTACGGGATCGAAAGAGCCGGGGGGGAAAGCAATTTATGTAAAAATCCTTACAAAGTTAAGCGGACCTGCTTGTCGCAAGCTTGAATCCGTTAATGTGGTAGGTGAGTCGAATCTTGCCGTGCAGCGAACCGATTTAGAATATTGCGTGGATGGATTAAATACGCCTGCCTTCGATCATATTTCGTTACCTTATAGTGATAGCAATGATTTGATCGATCAGGTCCGGAATAAGTATTGCGCGGCTAATGTAGGGGAGCATGCAAAGTTTGATGTTTCACTGAGAGACGCTTCAGGGAGTCGTTTTCCACTCGGCTGGGTAACAGGCCTTCCTTCGACGCCTGAGACAGTGTTTGTGAACGCGATCGATAATTCTGGTGCCTATATATCGCTACACGTAAATTGTAAGTAAGGAACCGGTTCGGTTTGTCTTGCTTGAAGGGGGGCTTTGCTCCCCCCTTTTTCACACATCCATTACAATACAGTGGAGATCGATCTTGGCTTCCATGTGATTCATTTCACACGCGGTTTAACTGGCGATGACAAAAAAGCTAATCTCGCGGTGTTAAATAATATTGGTGGACCGCGGCAAAACGGGGCGTTTTGTGAAATGAAGAACACAAAATAGCCTGTCGATTGGATGCGGCTTTCCGGTGTCAAACGTGGAGGTCAAGTCCCCACCGTGAATAAGTCTCCGTGTGGCTTTTAGGGTCCGAACCGCTCGCATGGGCACCAAAACTAATAAGCACATAATTTTATTAGGGTTTTAAAGGGGTGTTTGGGGGCCGATATTTCCTAAGTAAGGTGTATCGAATTTGAATGGCGATCGTATACCTGGCTCAGCTCGCTAAATATGGCATTTTGCTATAATTTCATTGATCTATTTATGGCAATTTGCTATATTTAATTGTGCATATCTTGGGCAAGATCATCATTGAGGAGTTTAAGAAGAAGCATTCAACCAGCCGGAAGGCATTGGATCGTTGGGTGAAGCTAGTAGAGGCATTCAATTTCAGCGGCCCTCGAGATTTAAAGCAGTTGTTTGGGGCTAATGTGGATTTTGTAGGGCATCAAACTGTTTTTGATGTCGGTGGCAACAAGATTAGAACGATTACAAAAATTACTTTTGGACAAAAAATCGTCCTCGTTACACATGTCTTGACCCACGCAGAGTACGACAAAGATAAGTGGAAGGAGTAAATATGAACACCGCAAGAAAATTAATCGACTCTTTGAAAGCGAACGTGAAAACCTCTTCGCCCAAAGCGGACTCCACTTACTTACAGATCGTAGAGCTTTTTCCTCTTCAGCCTATCGATTCCAAGGGGCAGCATGCCGTGGCTCTTAAGGTTGTGGAAAATCTTATTTCTTACCTCAATGAGGCCAAGGATGGTGGGGCCGAAATGTATCTTATGACTTTGGCTGAATTGATTAAGGACTACGAGAGTAACCATTACAAGAACGGTCCTGTCAGCGGAGCTGAGATGCTGAACTACTTGATGGAACTGCAGGGTCTTAATCAATCCGATCTTGCCAAGGAACTTGGCGGACAGTCGGTGGTTTCTAAAATTTTGAAAGGTGAACGCGAGCTTAATTTGCGTCAAGTTAAAGCACTGGCGAAACGTTTTAAGGTTTCTCCGGAAGCTTTTATATAGTCCTTTACTTTAAGGAAATTTAAATGGCGCGAACAATAGCCATGTACCCAATAGGTACCCACTTACTTTTGGCTATTAATAGACCGTGACCCTAGCCCCTCAACTGGCAGAAAAGGTGCCAATCTCATTCCAGGCTTGGAAGAGACTGACACCTTCGCTCGACGAAAAGTAGACGGGCACCTTTCGCCTTTGGTTCATACTATTCGTTGGAAGTGAAAGAAGCGTACTTCATCAACCTCGGAAAGACCTCGAGCAGATATGCCTGCACACCCGGTAGGTGATAAGCCGATAAAATCTCCCCCGAGACGACCGCCTTCACTTTTCCGCCATCTCGACAGGGCTTCGGGATCAGTTTCGACGGGCGAGTCAGTCGATTCCATTGAATATGGCGGGGGCGTGTTCGCGGTATTCTTCCAAGGACAAAGCTGCTTTCGCAAAGGCTTCACAGGCGGTAGGGCTGTTGAGCACCTCAACTAGAATCTGACTCGCATCGCTAAACACCCCGTCACATTGATCGCCCGCATTTGCTAATTGAAAACTAAATACGATTGATATGACTAGCAAGAAACGATTCATCCACCACCCACTTCTGGGTAGGACGATATATGCGGGATCTTATGCAGTCAAACCTAGGAATTTGGGCGGGGCGGAGTGGACGAGTATCGAAATTGGAGCCACTCTTTAGCCAAAAGTAAGTGGGTACCTATTCAAAATGAAATGAATAATAGGAAATACTTCATTGAGACCATCTTAACAGCGACAAGATCGGTTTATGCAGAGTAAACAAAAGCAAGTTCAATAAATTCGCTGGTTTTCAACTTTCGCTTAACTCATCGGGTTTTCTGGTCTAACTTGCGCTGGATGAGACGCTACTCCGCTTTGATATCTGGTCTTTGCTTACTATTCCCCTCTTTTGCTTTTCCAAACTATGCGCCCCTAGCCAAGGAGCTGATTAAGGCAGCTCCTAAGGACACGCAGTTTTTTCTCATAGGGGAGGGAGGAGGAGGGCAACCGGAATCCTTTCTTTTTGTCGAGGCGCTGATTCAAGAGCTCGGTGCTGAATTCTCCTATTTAGGTCTGGAGATAGCCTCGAACTTCCAGGCCAAACTTGATGGCGCGGTAAAAGGGGGCGATGCGTCGGATCTCATTCAGACAAACGGTCCCGAAGCGGAAGCAGCCTTTGCGAAGGTTCTTGTTCGCCTCTCCAAAGAAAATAGAAGCGCATACGCTTTAGATCATCCTATCAAAGCGGGCATCAACCCACTTTCTGACTTCCTTAAACGAGATGAGTACATGCTCAAGCGGGTAAGGGAAAAGGGCATTGGTGAAGGTAAGGCAGTTATTCTCTTGGGCGCAGCGCATGTGGCAAAGAAGCGCTACGGCATTCCCAAGGAGCTTGAGTCGGTGTTTGGGAAGGGGACAATCGAGCCGTTTGGGAAACTATTGCTGGCGGAAGAGCCAGCCCTAAATGTGGTAACGATCTGGTTCCAGCCGAAACTGACGGAGGAAGAAACCCAACGCACTGCACAGGCCTGGCAACCGGCTTTTAAAATTGGAGGTGTTCTGCCGGCAAAGCAAGTCCCGCTCTGGTCAGTCGACGACGTGGACTTCATTGCTGCAGAAGCGGCGCTTGGCGAAAAGAGCGAGATTATCCTTTCTAACTCTTTCGACTTCTATATCCGTGCGCTCGAAGTAGCCCCATAGCCAAGCAGGCCATTTAAAACAAAATTTCCATTCCCCTCATCCCCGTGATCGAAGCAATTCAAGAAATGCGAGAACAAGGTATGAGCCTACGCCAGATTGCCTCATTCCTAAGTAAAATCGGCGTGACTACGAAACGAAGGGGTGTTTCATGGCATCCCTAGATGATTAGCCGAATTCTTAAACGAGGCGAAGAACCTTCATAGTCCCGACTTTTTGACTAGCTCGCATGCGTCCTTAACGGAGGGGCCTTTGGTGTACAAGTTACTTGATGTAGTGAAACAGGCTCCGTTGATTTGAATGGACGCAACGGGCCACGAGGCCAGAGAGAGTTTCTCGCAACGAGTCTTTTCATCTAACTGTATGATCCAGTCATCATTCGCGTACTCCTTGCAATCTGAAGATAGAGTATAGAGTTGCGCTCTTCCCTTAAAGCGGCTCTGAATTATGAAACAAGCGTCGCGATATTTACTGGTACCCAATTGATTAGGAAGGTCAAAACAAACGTTCCCGATAGAAATACTAAACGCTCTGTCGTCGTAGTAATCGAGGCAGTTTGTTTTGTTGGTTACGTATCCCTCGAAGTGTGAGTCCTTACAGGACTGATCGTGGGGTCCAAAAACTTTGCCAAATGTGGGTCTAGGACTCGCTGCGAGTTTCTTCCAACCTTTGCCAGCCTCACACATTCTGCAAAAATTGAGTTCATCTCCTTTAGGCAATCCCGAATGATTTCTCGAATGACAAATTCCATCGAAACTCGCGCTTTTGACATAGATCTGATCGTAGATGCAGTCTCCGCAGTCAGTTTTTTCCGTGATTTCCCTTTTTGAAGTCGTGTCATCGCAGGTCCAGCTATCTTTATAAGTGAACACTGAATGCGCGGAGGAACTCGCTGCATTCGACGACAAGGTATCTGCGGTCAAGTTTAAGGAGAAGCTGCCCAAAATTCCAAATGCCAGACCGAGATACTTTATGAAACTATTCATATTCAAACCCCCGTTTTTGCGAAGTTAATCAGACGTAGGACGGATTGTATAGAGCCCGAAATAATAGGGGACCCGATCGGACCTTGTGTGAACTGTTTCCTCCAAAAATTAGGTATGGAGAATTACTTCGTTTCGATCTGGGTGGAGGAAAAAAAAGTTCGGGTGGGAAAAATGGCGGGGCGGACGGGTTACCGCCCCCTCGGTTAATTAACACATTGAATCACAACGAAAAGCAACTAACAACAATGAGTTACTTCGATCTCCAAATCGTCCAGAAGCGACACGAAATGACTGGAAGTAACCCCTGCCTTCGCTTCAAAAGCAGATAAAATTCTGCAGGCGGTCAACCGATAAGACGAAAGGACCGATTAATGCGCCTATCGTTCCCATTGGGAGACGGATCATTTCGACTTCAACGTGGTTCATTCTCTATCTGCTCAACCTGTGCTTTTGCGGCTGGATCTTTTATCTCGGGGGCGATCACCGACTTGAGAACCCATGGCTTGGAGGCTTTCTGTTCGGCGCCTGGGCGACAGAATGGCGAGCGGAAACCTTTCGGGCGACGGCCTGGTTGAGTCTCATCGGCTCCACTCTCTGGTTTGTTATTGGTCTACTTTGGCCATGGATGCGGGATGTACACCCACCTATCTGGTGAGTCCCGGAAAGGAAATAAGATGTGGGTACTCCTAATAAAGATCTCTTTCGGGCTGGGAGTCGCAACGTTAGGAACACTGGTCGGTCTCCAGGAATATGCGGCCGCCAAGATTAAGCAAGATCAGGAACGTATCCGAGTGCTGGCGGCTATGCACCTAAAGGACTTCTTGAATGACCAGAAGATCGTTGGTGAGAATTCTTTTTTTGTACGCAGCGAACACGCGAGAGATGCAGGACCATTCTTGAACGCCCGAATCCCATGGGTCGAAGGAAATTCAGCCCCGGACAGAAATAAGGGAGAGTTCACAAAGGGTCTCTCGGATGTCGAATCCAGTTTCAAAAGTTGGAAGGATATGTGGCTGGAGCACGCGGGGGAACTAAACTATTCCCGGTTCAATCTTGCATGGATGGGGCAACTCGAAAGTTTCGACTACTGGGAGATAGAGAAAAATAGTCCTGCCGCCGATTTATTCAGCAAAAATCCATCGATTCCCGGCTATCTTTACGGTCATCCGCTGCCCGATTTCATTAGTTTCGAGAGGCTCGCCAAAATACGGCTCATGAAGGGAGTTGCGGAAAAGCAGGTTCTTGCTGCGCTCAGGGAGACCAGACAGCTCGCAAAAATGCTCTACACGACAGAACACCTGCCAGGTCTCATCGTTGCGCACGCGATCCTGGGCCTAGAGCGGCGGGCATACGAATATGCGCTACAACAGCACCTCCTGAAACAAAGCGAATGGGAGGTATTGCCCGAGTCGACCTGTAAGCGCGCGAATCGGATACTCCTAGCGAGCGCTACTTACTTCAGCTTATTTACGGAGCCTGACATTCTCCGGACGGCGCTGACGAATGAGCACAAAAATCTGGGTGTATGTGCCGGCCTAAGAGAGGGGATGACAATTGCTATTATGGCGCGCCCGCTCCTGGAACCACATGTTCCGCTCGAACGTGACTTCAGAGTACAGTACCGAAGTAGAGACGAAGTTGTAACGAAAGCGAGCACTCTATGCCGCTTGACGAATATACGAGCGCTTTGGGGCGAAAAGCCGTCGATAGCCCGATGGATTGCTCAAGAGGACAATGTTCCGGAAAACATCCAGAACGAAATGGGTGGCTACAAGCTTATGCCGTTCGTACGGAAGGCTATTGGAATGATCGTCATCCAAGCGGCGACCTCAGAAAAACCGCTTCAGCGATACGAAAAGCCTCTTGAGTAACTCGCAATAGGTACCCACTTACTTTTGGATATTAATAGACCGTGACCCTAGCCCCTCAACTGGCAGAAAAGGTGCCAATCTCATTCCAGGCTTGGAAGAGACTGACACCTTCGCTCGACGAAAAGTAGACGGGCATCTTTCGCCTTTGGTTCATACTATTCGTTGGAAGTGAAAGAAGCGTACTTCATCAACCTCGGAAAGACCTCGAGCAGATATGCCTGCACACCCGGTAGGTGATAAGCCGATAAAATCTGCCCCGAGACAACCGCCTTCACTTTTCCGCCATCTCGACTTACCTTTGAAGTCCTGAACTGGCAGTCCTCGATCGATTGCGGGTTATCCATTTCGAGCTTCTTAAAAAGGTAGGAAATGGACGAAGCTATTTCTTCAAGCTCACTCTCATCTATTTCGTCCCCTTCGATGGTGAATGTGATCGTCATCCAGTTTGGAGATGTGGCCTTGAATGTCCCCGCGACCGGCGCCTTTAGCTGTTTGATCTCGGAAACGCGAATTTCACCAGGAATCCCCAGCAGGTTCTCCCCAGTTCTTGGTTCACGAACAATCGTGCCTCTAACCAAGACGGACGCGCGAGATTCCCAAAGCGCACTTGCGGATTTCCTAAGTGCTTCACTTTCCGTGACAATCTCAAGCTCTGGGCGAAAAAAAGAAGGAATGCCGTACCCTATGGTGCTCAGATAGATTCGGCCCCTATCCTCTCTTAGTCTGCCTACCAGCGGAACATCTTCGCGGACCGCAAATTCCGAGAGCGTCAACGCTGCTTTTTCATAGTCTGAAACGACGTCTTTTTCCAAGCCCGCGGTAGAACAAGTCGAGAAAAAACTCAAAGCGCTCGCTAAAACCAATCGATATCTCATCTCACTAACCTCCTGTTTGTTTCCGGGGAAATATCCCGATAGACGCCAACAGAAGCAAATGGCATGCCATTAAAACGGGCCCATTTTGTATCAGGAATGAAATGAGAACAACCCAGAGGGTGCTGTTGTTTGTGAAGGCGTCGTTTCAGTTTTGCGATGAGTTTCCCAAAGACTCGCCCACAGGGCTTCGGGATCAGTTTCGACGGGCGAGTCAGTCGATTCCATTGAATATGGCGGGGGCGTGTTCGCGAATCGAACTTTTCTACGAGCTATAGTTTGTCGTAAGCATTCTTTGTGATCTTGCTTTCCGAATAGAGTGGTGAAGTATTAAAAATACATCTGCCACCGCGTAAAAGCGACACAAACTTTAAAGTTGCCAGGCGGTATTCAGGATCGTCGCCAGTCGGCTCGAGGGCCGGCCTAATGTACTCGCCTGCTATGGAAATGATGTATCGAGTGCCATCGTAGTCGCCGATTCGATCCAGGATAGGTTCGGATCGAACGGAAATCTTCTTCTTATCCGCCGCAAATATGCCCGCTTTCGCAAAGGCTTCACAGGCGGTAGGGCTGTTGAGCACCTCAACTAGAATCTGACCCGCATCGCTAAACACCCCGTCACATTGATCGCCCGCATTTGCAAATTGAAAACTAAATACGATTGATATGACTAGCAAGAAACGATTCATCCACCACCCACTTCTGGGTAGGACGCTATATGCGGGATCTTATGCTGTCAAACCTAGGAATTTGGGCGGGGCGGAGTGGACGAGTATCGAACTTTTCTACGATCGAATGGACTTTGCCGGTAGCTTAGTTTTCAACGTAGCCTTGTTTCCAAGTTCTTTTCGAATCATGGTTTCTCAAATCAATACCGTGATCGACTGCTGCCTTCATAGTCATTAGCCAATTCACCCAACCCGCGATTAGTTCTACTTTTTGGTCAGGTGGGACTTTACGGACCAGTAAAGTCATATCCGTCCCACCCATCCCATCCGGCTTAAGACCAAAGGTAACGTCGGTTCCGAGATACACCACTGAATATTGTTTGTTCGGGATTGCCTCGATGACTTTGCCTTTATCTGTGAAATTCAGGCTCTTAAACTCATAAGTAAGATGACCGTCTTTTTCCTCTACCGAATCAGCCCAATACTTCTTTCGCTCATCAGCTTTCGACAGCGCGGAATAGACTTTTTCGGGGGGCGATTTGAAAAGTTCGAGACTCGTTAGACCGTTCGTTGAGAATCAATTGTAACTCGCCGGAATTGCTGGAGGCAAGAGTGGCGGACCATTCCCAGACTATACGAACTTTTCTTATGACAGAGCTATACGTCAGGAAGCCCCGCATAACTGTTCAATTACCAAGGTAATTTGCTTCCCATCAGTTCGGGTGAAAACAAAGCCGTAATCCATTCCCCCATTACGTCCGGCCATCCTTTGATAAAGTTGAGTCATGCTGAATAAATTGGAGCTTCCACCTTCCATAAAGGTCTCAGCGAATTCTTTTACTTTCGAATCGAAATCCCTGAGGTCACCCCTGCAAAAGCTATCGTTAAGAGTGAATCCTCCTGCATCGTGTTTCCACCCCCACACCACATCGGTTGGAATTCGAATGGTGAGCTTCTGTCGCCCTCGGCGATCCAGCACCTCTCTTATGAGAAGCTGTCCGGATCTTTTCAGACAGTCTTGAGCGGCACCACCGATCAGCGTAACTGTTCTTACATCCACGTTTAGCGATAGTTCGCCCTGTTTAGAGTACTGAATCATCGTGGCTCTACGCGCCAACGAAGGAGCAATTGGATAGCTAGCCCTATCGATCAGTATCGCTCGGGGCGAGGTAGCATAGCGCCGCTGATCTAAGAATGAAATCGTTGCCCCTATAAGCTTCGGTATCTGGTGAACCACGACAATGACTTCATGGCTTGGAACTGCTTTCGTTAACTTGCGTCTCATAATGCGAGAAGCGTAGTTTGCTTCCAACACAGTGGGGACAATGAGGTGCAGAGCAATTACCAACCAGGTGACTTGCCAAACCCCGTTCAGATTTATCGCGGGCATTGAATAAATTTACCCACACTGGGCTTAATTGGGAAATTTTTTCGAGACCCGTTAGCCCTAGTACGGACTTGTACTTTGCAAGTGTATGCTCATTCCCAATCGCAGTCGTGAGACTTATCGTCGATACAAGAAAAACCAGTGCACGGTTCAGCCAAAAGTAAGTGGGTACCTATTCACGCTAAGCTACTTTCTTTGGCACGATCTTGATCTCATAACCAAGTGTAAGAAGGACATTTAAAAGTACGTCGAAAGTAACTTTCGCTGTTCCGACACCAGATTCAATCTGGGCAATTCTCCCCTGACTGACTCCTAGTTTCTTGGCTAACGCCGCTTGAGACAGTCCCTTCTCCTGGCGCGCCTCCGAAATGAGCTCCATCAATTTCTGTTTCTCTCGAACTTCCACAGGATTTACTCCGAGAGACTTCGCCAGCTTTTCAAAATTTGTTTCTTTCCAGGCCATCTCAAACCTCCTTGAGTCTCCTCAAGATTAATTCAGTGTCTTCTTTAGGAATCGTTTGGGTCTTCTTTTTCATCGCATGGACGATGTAGATCGCATCGCCCCTTTTGATGAAATAAAAGAACCTCACCTGCCCACCGCGATCTTTGAACCGAAGTTCATGCAAACCGTGGTAGATGCTCGAAAGATTCCGGCTCAGAGGCATTGAAAGAACTTTACCTTGCTCTAAGAGCGAGACCGCATCCAAAAACTCGCCCTGAATCTCTTTTGAGCACTCCCGAAGAAACGCTTCCACGGGGCTTCGTCCTGATGTGGTCTCATAGAAGCGTATCTTCACGTTTCCTATTATAAGCCATAGCTAATAATTAGTTCAAGCTAATAAATCATGATAAACTAAGTCGCGGCCGGCTTTTTCGCGTATAAGTTATTGAATTTAGTAATAAAAATGATGGCGGGGCGGACGGGACTCCTAAGGCGGAGATTTTTAACTCGTTGAGTAAATTGGAAAATCAAAAACAAACAATCAGTTACTCGTTAGTACGTCCCGCACGAAAACGCACCAACTAGCCCGTATTTACCCGATCCCGTCCCGCAAATGTCCCGCAAGTTGTTCAAACCCGACTCATAACTCTTACCAATTTGCGGGACGCGATCAATTATTCGGAAAAACATTTTCAAATCTGCGCCGCGCTTTTGTGCGTACATTCTCCGCCCAAATCCCGCTGTGTCCCTGGTAGAAGAAGCAAACGCACCCGCTACCTACACCACTAATTTGGTGTCACTTTGTGGTTGTGCCCAGACGACGTGGGGGCCTGGGGATACTGGTAGTTGATATGATGTGGCTCCTACCGGGAATAAACCAGCTCCCTTGAGCATAGTCTCCCGTTTCAGAAAACGATCCAGTCTCCTCAGTATTGTCCTCCCTCAACCTTCTCAGTTTATCGAGCTCGACGAGCACAAGGTCCGATCCCCGTAAATTGTCTGCTAATTGCGCTAACAATAGGTCTCTGTTCGAAACAAGCTCCACATCTCCACTTTCGATTCGTGTTTTTAATTTTCGAAAGGTATCGGAGAGCAATTTCTCTAATTCGGCCAATTGCTCGGGAAGTTCACTTGTGCCGGGACCCGGCTTATGTAATGCTTCGCGAATTCCCAACCAGTACTCTGCCGTCATGTTACAGTGAACAGGACCTGCGATATCCCGGACGAGCGGTTCTATCGCTTGGAGTAGGTTCGTCACATCAGGCTGAGTAGCTGGTTGGTCCTGAAGACTACTCAGTAGTTCGTACGCTCTACTCATTATGCTTAGAAAAACATTGGCGGCTTTCTCTTTGAATAAGAGCTGGTGAAGATGAGCGATTGAACGTGCGTTATAAGACCTCGCTTCCCGCGAAACCTTAATTAAAGTCTCGGCCAAAAGAGCATCGGAGCACGTTGCTACAATTGTTGAGGTCGCCCTGAATATTTTTTCCTCGATCTCCCTAATTTCAGCAAAAGCCTTAACAGAGGAACTCACCTCTTGGATGTCTTCTGCCATATCCTTCAGGTCATAAGCATGCGCGGACGAAATGAACATTCCGGCAAGAAAAACAAAAACTATAAAAAAGAACTTCATGGACGAGCTCTTTACACTAAATAATTAAATAGTTAAAATTGATGTTTTCTATAGATCTATATAAAATATCTATAATATATGAGTTTGCTATCAGACCGAGTTGAGGCTTTTGGAGTTCTAGCGCGCGAACGAAGTTTTTCTAAAGCGGCGAAAATTATAGGGATTTCTCAACCCTCTCTATCCACGAAAATTCGCCTATTGGAAGAGGAACTCAAGAGCTCTCTCTTTCATAGAAAAGGTCGCTCGGAAGTGACTCTCACCGAAGCTGGCAGGCTACTGCTTCGATACCATCACCAAGCACAGGTTATTGGCCAGGAAACGTTGGGAAGTCTCTTTCCGAAGAGCGAGAACTTGCGTCAGCTTCAAGGAGCCTTAAGTATTGCGGGATTGTCTTCGATCATTCCTACCTGCGCGCTTCCTGCTCTCGCGCCCACTTTGAGAGATAATCCCTCTCTACAGGCAACGTTCATGGTGCGGCCATCGGGGGGACTACCGGAGCTTCTTTTTAGTTACAAAGCTGATTTTGTTTTTCTTGATTCGAGGCTGGAAAAAACCGGTGTCGAAGCAATTCCCCTGGGATTTGAGGAATTGGTCGTTATTGAAAGTACCCAGTATTCGTCGAGAAATAATAATACCTATTTGGACACCGACCCCGATGACCCCGCAACGGAGGGGTTTTTCAAAATTCAAAAAACAATTCCAAAGTACGATCGTTCGTTCGTGCACGACAACACAGGTTTGTTTGAGGGGGTCATCAATGGTTTAGGAAGAGCGGTTGTTGATAAACGGTCTATCCCAAGGGGTGCCCCTGTGCGAATCGTTCCGGGACTCAAAACATTCAGAGTGCCCGTCGTATTGCATTTTATGAAACAAAAGTATTACAGCGAAGTTCAAAAGAAAGCCTTGGTGGCCTTCAAGGAAAACTGCCCTCCCATTCTTCGCTATGAAGACCCGCGTCCCAACCGCTAGAGGCGTCCCCCAACCTAGGCCACACGTTTAGGCACAATCTTAAAATCGAACCCCAACTCTCTTAAAACATTGAGCAGAATATCGAAGCTGATTTTGGCTGTTCCGATTCCAGGTTTGTAGGGCGGGGCGAAATTGCGGGACATTTGCGGGACGCGACCAATTTTTTCCGAAAGTTCTTCGAATCTGTCCGGCACGAAAACGCACCAACTAGCCCGTATCTACCCAATCCTGTCCCGCAGATGTCCCGCAAAACTGACGCTTCAAAATTCTATCGGATCGTAAGTTGACCTCTCCCCTTGAACTGGAGCACCTCGGACTTTAGATGCGGCGTTGCAAACAGACCGTCTTCAGCTCTGATTTTCTCCTCGCAAACTCCCTCGGGGTTAGGTTCCCGATGGAGCTATGCGGGCGAAAATGGTTGAGCCAAAAGTAAGTGGGTACCTATTTCGCAGCCAAAAGTAAGTGGGTACCTATTCTACATCTCGCAAGATATGTTCAACTGGGTTGACAGGGCGCTCCCTTTTATGGCGTGTTAACCGGCTCCAAAGGAATTTTATGAAACTGTTCTATGCATTGAGTTTCGTGGGCTGCCTTTCAGCCGTCAGCATCGCCAGCGACGGCTGGGGTGGCGGCAGTGACTACCGTGGCGGCGGCGATTGCCCCGACTACGTAAACGACGATTCCTACCGGGGGGACACCGGAATCGATCGAGGCGGCAGCAGCGACGACGGTATTGGTGGAATTGAAGAATTGGGTCTGGCAGATCAAATCCGTCCTCGCCATTCTTACGACGGCATCGAGCACTAAGGCTTGGATTCTTATAAGTCGGGAAAACGGGGAAAGAAAAATCCCAAAAATCGTCCGCAGAACTGAACCTCTCCGCCGGGATAGGAGCTTCCTCCACCAAAAATACGTTGTCGATGGCCCCCAGATTTCCTTCTGGTGCAATTGATCGATCTACTTCGGTCGGAGGCCAGGCAGACAACTGAAGCCAATTCAGGTTTCGGTTGTTCAACCATACCTCCCAGGCCAACGATATTCCGGAGCATCTCATCGTGGCCAGAGGATAAGCTACTACTTTAGGACCGGCGGCGCGGTTCTTTTCTTAAATAATTCTTCGATGGGCTTGCCAGTTCTGTTCTCAATTTTGCAACTGAGAGTGCCTTTTATATCTATGTAGCCAACTTTATCGGGGTCACCTAGGCCGTTGGATTGCCATCCCACCATGTTTCTAATAGTGAACGACATCTCGAGGTCGTGGCCGTCTCTTGAAACGGAAACGTCTTTTTCCAATGGATCTAGATAAGTGATCTGGCCGGGAAGATCTTTGTGCAAGACAAACGTGATTTTAGGAATGTCGGTTGAAAAAACCAACTGTCTGTTCTCTTCATCTTCCACAACAACTACCATTGCAGTGCCAAAGAAATCGAAAACACTACAATCCACGTCCTTGGTCTCTAGGGTGTCTTCCTTAACCTTCTCGTAAACGAAGCCCTTTGGTGTATTTACACGTTTCGTGTAGGTTATCGCTAACTTCGCTTCGCCGTTCCGTTTCGGCGAGCTACGAAATAAATTTTCATCCCCCCGAGGACTTCTTGCTCGGTTGCTTCCTGCCGAGTGTTCCGCAGATGCGGACAAGGAAAGCATCAAGCCTGCAATTATCGCAAAGCAAATTTTCATCGCAAATACTCCAAAAAAAAGGTGCCCAAATGGGGCTCAAGGCAAAGGTGGTATGCGAAACTCATGCCGGCCAGGGAGAGCAGGTTTCGAACCTTTTTGAAGTAAGTTGGTAGACATTTACCAGGAAAGTTTACACACACACACTGTGTGTACTCTCATGGTTCTCGCCGTCCAGTTTTCTATTCCCGACGTGGTATTGGGCGGGGACATACATGGGGTAGACCAGGCACATGTATTGACATCGGGCGCTGAAGGCTTTGAAACTACCGGCGCTTTCAGAATCAAAAAAAACCTGTCCCTCAACGTTTTCCACCCGCAATATTGAGGGGAATGAACTGACTCGCACGCCTCAACTGATCAGAAATAGAACGGGTGCCCTCTACCGTAAATCTTCCACACAGCTTCGTTCTTTCCCACGACTGCCTCCAAAAAGACAAAGGGATGTGCAATCGTTGGGCCCAGGAAAAATGCCGAAGAAAAAGACGAAAAACAAAAGCAACCCGAAAAAGCGCACGGCTAAAAAAACCAAGCAAAACTCAGGGAGGTGATCTATCTCGGAACGCCAACCATTTTCATGTGCCCTTTCCGGCATTCGAACTTTTTCCTCCAAGTCACGAGAAATCCCAATGATTTCGGAGTGGAGGAAACTGGTTCGCATAAGGTTTGAATGGCGGGGCGGAGTGGAGTGGACAAGTATCGAACTTGGCTGGTATTGACTAGCGCCTTAAAAATACGAAAGAGCGCCTCTTAATGGTTTCTTTTCCATTCCACGTTTCGTAAGGGATTTGAGAGGATAGAACGTAGCCCGCGTCCGTAGTCATCTGAATCAGTTCTGCATCTGTAACGAGGTGTCCATAAAAAGGCTCGTAACCCTCTTTCACATAGGGATTGCTCACGAATCTATTCGCCGCTTCAACAATCGTTTCCCCTTTTATCTCTGTAGGAATATCTAGTATCAGCTTTCCACCGCTGTTTTGAGATTTTGCAACAGAACGTAGTGCGAGTAATTTTTCTTGTGGGTTTAGCTCTAAAAATCCGGACCACATCCAAAGAACTAGATCGAATTTCTGAGCATCGTAAAAATGAACAATATTCCCTTTTTCAATATGAACATTTTTTGAATCAGGATATTTTTCCTGTAAGCGATCGGTTTGGGCTTCTGATAGCTCGACACCACGGTATTTTGCTTTCAGATGGTGAGACAAAAGCCAATCCAGGACGCGCCCATTTCCCACCCCTATCTCCAAGATGGAAGAATTTGGCTGAGTAATGACGGGCAAGATATGTTGCGACACATTTTGTAGGTCTTTGTGACTATCAAGCCCCTTAGCTGCTGCTAGGTCGTCAAGATAAGAAGGAGGGATGCTGTCGTAGTGACGACTAACTTCCAAGAAAGTAAAGTTTTGCGCGCATGATCTAACTCTCTCGATCTTTTCTTCATCGGTTTCGACTGCGAATGCAGGCAACTGCAAGCATAGAAAGAGAAAAAGCAGGGTTCGACTCAATCCAGACATGAAGCTGCATTTTAGCATGGCTTGTTGAAGAATCTCGGAAAAATGCTGTCTGGGTTGATTCGGTACATTGAACAGTAACCGCTAAAGACTGGTTGAAAGCGACTACGGCGCGTTAGGTTGAGGTTAACCTTAATAGTTATGGCGGGCCGTTCTGGAATTATAAGAACTGTTTCCTCCACCTGAGTATATATCCGATTTCATTGAGTTCAGGTGGATCCCCTTGCGTCAGGATAGGAGTTTCCTCCACCAGAAATACGTCGTGGAAGGGCTCTCAATTGCCCAGATCTCGGCCCGAATTTTTTCTTCCAAGGAGGCCGTTCGGGCGAACCAGATCCGCTTTGGAATTCCTATCCGGGAAGCGCACAAGCCCCACGGAAGACCGTCTCAACCGAAGTACGGAACCAAAATGCGGCATGGCAAAGTGGTCGATCATCACGCTGAGAGGCGAGTCATTGAAGCAGTTCGCGAAATGCAGCGTAACGGGATAAGTCTTCGTCAGATTGCAAAGTTCCTCACAAAAATTGGAGTTCCGACCAAACGACGTGGCGTGGCCTGGCACCCTGAGATGGTAAAGAGGATAATCTCCGGAGGTGCACCTGGCTAGTCTGGCTCGATTGCGCCAATCGTTTGTTTAGCTGGGGGTCGAGGTTTACCGAAGTAATCTACCTTCGGAACGAATGTGTCGCTCCCTTGTCCAACTACCCAGCTCTCTCGTGTGGGCCGGAAGTCTTCTTTGTCAGGATCGACGAGTTTAGGGTTTTGGCTTGCTGAACTGCGATCTTCTCCGCTTATGCTCCTCCACTCTTCAAGCCGAAGATTCTCTGTCTTACCTTCGAGGTATCTGGCGGCGACGAGTTTCGTGTTGTCTCGATTGAAAAGCAGATTGAAGTCACAACTAATCTTTGTCGGATCGAAATCCTTCCAAATTACGATGGGCGGGTTTCTTCGAGTGGCGAACAGGATGTTGTCAAAAACTTTCAACCCGGTTTCGGATACTTTGCCGTAGAACGATATTTCGCCCTGATTGTCCATGGCAGGATCGCGCGAGTTATTGAAGAAGGTATTGTGGTGAATTTTGACGTTGGCCGTCTCCATTACGTCAATCCCACGGCCTCCATTCTGAAAAGCGATATTGTTGTAAACCTCCGCTCCGCCTGCAGCGTACCCTTTATCGATTGAGAGGCCGTTTCCGTCCGTATGGTGATCGGAGGGATCCCAGTTGCTGTAGGAGATATTGTTTCGAATAACGTTTGAGTCCGAGGTGGGCGCAAAGATATGAATACCAGATGACCAACCTCTTCCACCCTCCGAACCATTTGAGTACGTCTTGTTGCCTTCAATCAGCAAGTCGGTTGCTTCGACGGTCTCAATACCACCGCCCCCGTTGTGATGGGCCTCACAGTCCCGAATCGTGATGTGATGAGTCTTCCACGCACCGATACCGCACTGGCTGAAATAGCGAGCGGTAATGCCCTCAATCTGCCAGAAGGGCGTATCGAATGTGATCATCGCTTCTAACCGAAGCTCGAGTTTCGAATTGAATGGGGACTTTCCCTTCGGGAAAGCGATTATCACGTCGGGTGCGTCTTTCTTATGGAACCATGTTTCCGCCTTCAACTGGGCTCGTTCTCCGACGAGAGGATAATACTTACCGTCGACCCACAGTCCATCCAACCCGCGCCATCTGCCGCTGGTTTCAGTTCTCCATACGTGCTCGGCAATTTTCTTCCAGTCAGGTTTCAAGGCTTCAGTAGCGGGGACTCGACCATCGAAAACTACCGTCTCGCTTTTCTCTGCCCGAATCGTAGAGATCTTACCCGTCGATGGAGTCCTTAGGTCGGCGTACGAAAACTCCCGATAAACCCCGCCACGGATGACGAGCGTATCGCCTGGCTCCATTTTCCAGACTGATTTCTGCAGCAATCGCCACGGACGAGACCGAGTTCCTGGGTTCGAATCGTCTCCTCCAGTGGCGAGAAAGTAGGTTGCTGCTTCAACACGGAATGAGATCGATAACGCAACGAGGAAGGCAAAAACCAATCTTCTTCGAGTTCCGAACGAAAAGCCCTCAGACGGGACTAAGTCGAAGTTTTTCCGCCAAGCCATATCCCACTGAAATTACTCGTATCGGACTTGGTTTGTGGGCTCTTCTCCCTGGGTAGTGGGTAAACGGGCATGTTCCCGATTCTTTAGGTAAACTTTTTGTGTCGCAAAAGGTTTCACTTAGAGAAAGGGAAGAACATGCCCAATAGCATCTTATCGCGATTTC
>JACCDG010089787.1_pt1 | contig 91011 bp, 101 predicted proteins | sample 7442471 | NCBI WGS metagenome assembly JACCDG01 (sample SAMN15323444, study PRJNA562643) | freshwater metagenome | isolation source: river surface water | place: USA:Blue River Watershed | collected 2017-08-17 | reverse complement strand
AGTCCGAGGCCTGAGCCACCACCATTCATCACAGCCCCTTCTCCACGTCCGAACTTTTGGAACAGTTTGGCCTTCGTTTCTTCGCTTACGCCTACACCACTATCACTCACTCCGAACTTCATCATATCTTTTCCGTGTTCATCTCTTGTTTTATGTAACCACACCTTCACGAATCCTTCCTTCGTATACTTGATACTATTGTCGATTAGATTAAGGAACACTTGCTTCATCTTCGTACCATCAGCATTCACCAGGAATACTCCTTCATTAATATCTGACTGGAATTCCAAATGTTTCGCTTCTGCAGTTATTCTCATGTCACTTACTAAATCATTCACAATTAGTCGCATATCAGTTGGAGAGAAAACATATTTCATCCCTCCCTGTTCAATCTTTGTCACATTCAAGAAGTCTTCAACAACATTCGCAAGACCACTCGCTGATACATAAATATGCTGGGCTACTTCTTTTTGTTTATCGGTTAAGTCTCCAACGATTCCATCCGTAAGAGTAGATGCATATCCTTTGATAACAGTCAGTGGTGAACGTAATTGATGCGATGCCAGAGAAATGAATTCTGATTTCAATTTATCAAGTGCCTTCAACTTCACATTCGCATCCTCCAACTTTTCAGTTAAGTGTTGCAACTTTTCTTTTTGTTCGATTTCAACCTTAACAGATTTAATGAGGAATCTACCTAACACAATCACAGTAATAAATGTTACAGTATTAAGTACAAAATTAACTGGCACTTTAATGAAGAAATACTGTGCTCCAATCATAATAGCAAGAGCCCATACAAGTGCTTGAGTAGCAAACAATTTCAAATTAAACATATGATGCTTAACGATAAGATACCCAAGGAAACCAATAAATATAGGCATACCAAAAAGACCATACTGACCATAAGACCATTCACCTGTAAGATTTCCTATTAAATTACCGAATGAGAAAATAATTAGAAATGAGGATATTCCAAATAATAATAACCATATTAGCTTTCTTTCTGCTTTTGTTTTTGTTTTTTTAAATGCATATAAGAAAATAAAAAACATCCAAAAAACATAAATAATCTCAATTAAATAACCATAAATTGTAAGTGGTCCTTCTATCGCTTCTGCGTCACAATTTGTAAAATCAAAACCAAGCAAGCCATAATTTGTAGACGCTAACAATAAGACTGGTAAAAATAATAAGGTTGCTAAAATTTTATTTTTCAAAACGAAGTCTTCTTTATGTGTAAAAATATAAACAAAATATAGAGATGAAAGATAAATCAAAGGCTCTAAAATAATTTGCAAAGACCAAAAAAACATTATAAGGTCTGTTCTAGCATTAACCCAGAGAATCAAATCTGCAAATACCCAAATAGAAAAAGACAGTACTAACGATAAAAAGGTCATATTAATAACGCTTTTCCGGTTGCTAAAATAAATAAAAAAAGCAACAATCAATGAAATAAGTAGAGGGAGTAGATGTGAATAATAGACCAAATCATCAGAAAAGTTTCTAGAAGAAAATATAAATGGGGAAAGATCCCAGTTGCAAGTTAATTCATTCATGGGTTTAAAAAAAATAAAATTGTAGGTATTTGTTCACTATCATAAAAAACAACATAATCATTCAAAATTACCATCCTATAAAAAATAAGAACGATACTTAAAAACAAGAGGGTGAACAATATTAAAAAAAACAATCTTGAATTTTTGTCTATTTTGATTTGATTATTTTTTATGTTTGTCATAAATTTTTAGAAATACTGTTGGGACACAAGGTAGATAACTTTTAAGAACTTTTCTTGGTAAAGATTGTATTGATCTAATTTCTTTTCTACAATTCGAGTTATTACAATTACACTTCATCTCCCATTGTAAATCAACTTCAGAAATAGAATAATCAAAAACTAATTCCTCATCTTTTTTAACATCTTTAATCACCCTGAAAGACTTTCTACCCTGAATACCTACGTTAGGATTACAGGAATGATTTATCGCAACAAAAGGTAATTTTGGGTCTATCCATTTATTGATATCAATACCGATCCAGTTTTCACTTGATGAAGGAAAAACTTTATTTACTTCATCTTTTCTAATTTTTATTAAAGAACCATTCAAATAATCAACAAGGTCACCTTTCATTAAGTCAATACCTGCAAAAACACCCTTTCCATGAATAGAACTTTTTTTAATATACCATTTATTTTTTTTATTCATCTTAATAAAAGTATACATCAAATTTAAACAAAAAAACACGGAACAATAAAGTTCCGTGTTTATGAAGGACCAACAATCTGTAAATACTCTGCGGTTTCTACTCCAAGAAGAACCAGAGTAGCCCAATACAGATTACCGACAACCGTAGCAGTGAGAAATATATTCCAATCTCTTCTACTTATCCAGTTGTATTGATTAGACCCATTCCTCAAGTACAGCATAATTATCAGAGGGTCGAGAAAAAATGAAAGAGCAGCTGCTGTGACAATGTCTTCGCGGTTGCGAGTCCAGTCCAGTATTTTGGCAACAGGTCGACTAACTATCGACTCCTCGACACTCTTGATCGCCTCGATACCGAGCCAATCTTTCTTCGTCTTGTCGTAAATGTAAATAGTAACAAGATCAATGAATGCAGCGAGAATGGTTAAGATCGGAAAGCCGATAAAAAACCCAATCCCCCAGATGACGTACGGATAAAGAATATAATCAAATCCGTAGGTCGAAATAGTCATAAACGCATGACCAGTCGCGATGATTCCAATCCTTATTTTATGCCTAAGAAGGAATCTGTTGAACGCTTCGTACACGAGACACCCCCCTTTTTAGTTAAAGTACATGGAAAACACTATATATATTATACCAAAAAAATATAAAAAGTCAATAGTAACCTAAATATACCTATAAATAAGGCTTTTAAACAACTCTAAAGTTTTTAAATTGGCACGGATCATCAATATCTACATCTTCTGGGAAAAGAGTATTTCTTCCTTCAATAGGGCTCCAGCTACCATATTCTCCAACTAGTTTTCCCCAATATATTTCTCCTATCTTTAAAACTTCTTCGTGATCCATTTCTTCCGCTTCAACAATACCTTTATTTGGATGATTTATTGCCCATACCATTCCTGCTATTACTCCACCACAAACCTGAAGAGATGTTGATGAATTATACGGAGCAATCTTTCTAGCTTCATGAATATCTAAACGTGAACCATACCAGTACATCCCTCTTTTGTTACCAATAAGTAAAACACCTAACTCATCTATTCCTGAAATAATCTCTTCTGTTATCGGTCTAGTGTTACTCTGTAAATCCCAGTTCCGTTCCTGCAATTCTTGTATAGAAAGAACAGCGTCATCACATGGATGATATGCATAATGAACTGTTGGACGATACTCTGGGTTCTCACCTTCTCCAATACTAAGATAACTCGCAATTGATATTGCTTCATTGTGTGTAATCAAATAGCCAATCTGTGGACCAGCAAGTGGAAGCCATGTTCTAACACGCACAGATGCACCAGGCTTATTTAGATAAATTGCAGACTGGTCACCAAACTCATGTCTTCCTCCATCTACTGGAAAGTACTTTTCATGACTTCCCCAACCAAGTTCAGCTGGTTGTAGCCCTTCGCCTACTAGACCTTCAATTGACCATGTATTAACAAACTCGCCTTTTACTTTTCGTTCTGCGGGTATTTGTGTATCACGTTCTGCAATATGAATAACTTTTATGTTAAGAGATTGTGAAAGTTTTGCCCACTCATCTCTTGATGTTGGAACGTTTATATTAAGACCTTCATCATTAGCAATGTTAAGAAGTGCACGTTTAACAAGATGAGAAACTATTCCAGGATTTGCACCGTGGGCAAGAACTGCAGTTGTTCCATTTGTCCCCCATTTTTCTCTTTTCTTTATAGCTTGCTCACGTAATGCGTATAAAGATCTTCTAGAAACAGAAAGTGATGCATCTGTACTTTCTCCTAACCACGAATCAATACATGTATCAAGATATAAAACCTCCATCTCACCACAGAAATCAATTAGCCAGTTACTCTCCACATCTGACGATAAATTTAGAAGAAAATCACCCTTCTCTAGAACATTACCAAGTACATCTTTATAATTTTCTGGAGTAATCGGGTTAATTTCAAACTTTACACCATAATATTCAGCAACCTCCTTTCCTCTTTCTTCAGCTGTGATAATAGACACCTGTTCTGGTTTTATATGAATATGACGAAAAATAAGAGGAAGTACCCCTTGACCAATAAAACCACAACCAAGCATCACAATTTTTTTATCAAAAAAAATCTTATCTTCTGATAAAATTTCACAAACTTCTAATGGGTTCGACATAATCTATATATTATACAATACAAAGAAGAATAATTATAGTTAGTAGTCCTCCGAATTAGAATCTCTACTGGACGCTTGCAATGTTCGGTGGAATAACCGCAATGGAAGCAATTTGGACAACCTTCTTCGGAGGATGAGGGTACGGGGCGCGACACAATAGTGTCGCGCCCTTTTCTTTTATATATTCTTTTTATATTTTACACAATAATAAAACTACACGTTCTTTAATACTTTTTTTGCTTCCCCTTTTCCTTCTTCCATTGCTTTTATGTATGACTTAATAACCTCAGTTTTCTTAGGATATAAAACTTTCTTTGATACTGGAAATTTAACGCCTAGTATTGTTATCATGTATATATACTAACACTATTATAAATTAATTTCAAAACCGTTTTGAGATGCAATGTGTATAGTAGAATTAGCTGTTTTTTCTAATAAATTAGCAATTTTATTTCTACTTAAAATTTTAACCCTTTTATATCCCAGCCTATTCTTGCCTTCTTCATAGTAACTTGTATATATTTCGACTTTTGTTTTCGTTTCTCTTAAAATTTTAACCACTGTCAGTTTACTTTTAATTTGGGTTTCAAAAAATGTAATTGTATTCATCTTCCTGTCTCTATTTAAAAAAACTTCAAATGCTTTAACCCAATCAAAAGGAATAATCAGAACCACTTTTACCTTTGCTTCATGTTTGCTGTATCTCTTTATATTCTGTAACTTTATTTTAAAACCTTCATAATTTTTTAATGTACCATCATAAACAAGTTGATCTTTTTTAGTTAAATATGATGTTGAATACTCAGTTTTACCACTTGCGGTACCACCAGCCATAAAAATTATTCTTTTATACTTACCAGTTTTTAACTGTTGTATAAAATCCTTATCAGCAAGTTTTGCACTTTCACTATGAAATTCTTCTGACTTATCTGGGATATAACCAGAAATTTTCTTTTTGTAATCATCAACTTCTATAATCATAAATAAAGTATAACAAATTATTTATAAACATTATTATTTGCATTTGTTGTATTCTTCGAAGGATGGGGGTATAGGGCGCGACACAGCGTCCAAGACGTGAATCTGGGGGATTCAAGCGCGCGCCATTTTTCTTTTATATTATTTATTATTTTTTGCTACCTCATCAAGAATTTCTACACCAGGAATACCACCTCTATTTTTATCAAATTGATTTAATATATCTATTTCATTCTCAGGATTAAATTCATTAAATTCTAATGTAGAATTTTGTAGTCGGTTTATAACCACAAACCGATTTGCAACTTTAGCATTAAAAAGAACTAAAATTGTTTTTTTAATTCCTAAAAAAGCTTCGTCATGACTTTCTACTTTTACACTTCTTCCTGCACCGAACAATTTAACAGATTCATTATAACGTGCCCGAATACTTTCAAGAGATAATTCGTACGGTGTTGAAACTAAAACGAAAGTTATATTATATCCACTCTCTTTTAACATAAGAGCAGTTTTAAGTGAAGTACCTGGAACCCTCATTGTTCCCTCAATAATAAGACTCATTTCTTCCTCAACACATTTATCGATGGCTCTTTCTATCCAAAAATTTACAGCATACTGTGATAAGTCAGCAGTATTATCTGGGTCAGATTTCATTAATTCTGCATATCCTGGCAAAAATTCTCTAAAATCGTCACCATTAATAAAAACAAAATTAGAATTTTCTTTTAGCAACAATGAAACTGCAGAACTTTTTCCACTTCCAGGTTGACCGCCGATAATTGCTGCTTCTTTTTTTACGCCTTTACTTTTTTCAAAAATAATTTCTGGATATATTTTTGTATCAAATATTATCTCTAATTCACTAATTGACAGTTTATCCATATTTTTAGTTCAACTTAGAAATTTCAGACAAAGAATCTGTTATTTTACCGGAATATATATCACGTCTCAATTGAGCTAATTTTTCAATTTGTGAATCAAATCCTTCTTTATGTCTAATTTCAGCTAACTTAAGTGACAAAGCCTGAAGAAGTATCTCATTTTGTATAATTTTATCTTGTTGCATATTTTCTTGAATATTTAAATAAGTATATATAATAAAGAGCACCCACGCGAGGTGCTCATGATTTTTCTCCAAAAATAGTCTTTGTATGTTCGTCGAAAATTACTTTTGCTTCTTCAAATGAAAGACCTTCCCTTACTTTTGTTCGTAATCTAAGTAAAGCAACAGCGCCAGCATCTTCCCCTATTTCTCTAAGAGAAGCGGCGGCAACCTCCACTGAATCAATTAGTTGTATCCGCCTCACATCCATAATTACAACACCGTGTGGAATATTCATGTTTTTCTCCTAAATAACTTCTAATTTTACTATATCATTAAATTTAAAAATGTCAAAGAAATTTTTACTAAAAATCTATATTTCATATTCTTGATGTTCGATGGAATCATAAGGACGTAAATTTACTAATTCGCGTACTTTTTTTATTCTAAACTACATAAAATCCTTATTTTAAAAGGACTAAATGGCCAAAAATTACTTGACTTTTGTGCTGAAATATGCTATGATTGTAATAGCTCCTAATTTTAGGAATCCAATCGCACATTCACAAAAGTGAGGACAAAATGAAAAATATTATAGTGGTGGTGCTCACAGCCATGCTGTTGAGTGTTTCGTTTATTGCTTCGGCACAGACCCAAGTTGCGTCAACAGAAGCATCTGATGATGCACCCTCTTCAATCGTGGTAGCCTCTTCGGATGACACACCGCAGCTCGACATCAAAAAAGATGAAGTCGAGGAAGTCTTCAGCAATGAAGTTGAAGTTCGTTATTACAGGAATGGTGATCCGAGTATCAAAGGTTACTTCGAAAAGTCTCTGACTGACGACTGGGCTCTCTACTTGTCCGCATACAAGTCACGCGGGTGGGAAGAAATCACAGCCGGTCCTGTGTATTACATCACACCAGAGATGTCAGTAGGTATCGGTGTAGGCTCATCACGTTACATGGCTGACCATGAAATCAAAAAGTCATACCATGCAACTGTGTCTGCCTTCTGGTTTTTGAAATCCGAAAACTGGGAAGCTGAGATTCTCGCGGAACGTTACAGGAACGACAAAACCAATCCGACATACTTCGAAGGATATGCACAAAGGAAAGTTACTGACAATTTGTCGGTCGGCTTCTATGCGCAGAAGGATATCGGCTGGGGACCACGCATTCACTACAGCATAAGCAAAAACGTGAGCATCTGGGTATCCCCCATCGTGAACCGCTTCGAAGGGTCCGATGTGACAGCAATCGTCGGGATCAGTGTTTCATTTTGATCCCTTTCGCAAAACAAAGTGCGAATCCGCAAGGATTCGCACTTTTTCTTTTCTATTATAATATTTTGAATCAAGAAACTTGCAAAAATAATTACATAGTATACAATTAAAATATCACCAACGGAAAAGATCACCCTTTAAGGTTTCGTCCTTAAAGGGCCTTTTCTTTTCTATACTCAAGTTTAATCTTAAGATCGTTCATGAATCTCAAAAAAGGTCTACAATTTCTGAAATTAAGCAAAGCAGAAAACTTAAATCTATTAGGAATAAGGATCGCTTCTAACTTACTCTTATCTATCAAATATTTTACCAAGCAATAAAAATCACCATCTCCACTTACAACTATTGCTTTATCATAATTTGGATACTCAATCATTGTTTGTAAAACTAATTCTGCATCACAGTTTCCTTTTGTCTTACCATCAGAATATACAAGTGTGGGTTTAAATATACAAACAAACCCAGCTTTCTGTAATGATTTATATAAATCTGCATTTCCTTCTATATACCCAATAAACAAGAAAGCTTCTGTAACAGAATATTTATCTTTTAAATATTTACGAAATCTTTTGAAATCAAGTTTCCACCCTAACGCCTGTATACTCAAATTAAGATTTTGACTATCGATAAAAGCATAATTATTTTCTTTTATAATTTTCATACGTAGCATTATAACATAACCCAGTTATCAATTTTATTTTAACCTCTACAGTTTTTTTACTATTTTTTTATAGTACGGCAAATCAAGATTACCAGGAGAGCCTAATGATTTCTTTGATAAAATATTTTTTTTCAAATCAAAATCTTTCACATCATCCAATGCTTGTCCTACTTTTACATACGCATCTCTAAATGAAACACCCTCTTTTTCAACCATATCATTTGCCATATCAGCTGCAAAAATATCTTTCTTTAAAGTTTTATTCACTGCATCCATATCAATTTCCATACCTTTAATGAATTCACGAACAACTAAAAGTGAATTCTCTGTAATATTCAAACTTTCGATCAGTGGTTTTTTAATTAATTGTAAATCTCTGTTATATCCAGAAATAACTCCTTTTGGAATATTCTTTATAGCTAATTGATTTGAAAATATAATAGAAGCATTACCTCTTATTAATTCCATAGAGTCAAGATTTTTCTTTTGAGGCATAATACTTGACCCGGTTGTTAAACTTTCAGAAACTTTTACAAAACCTGTTTCTCTTGCTGTAAAAAATAACATATCTGTTGCAAATCGAGAAAGTGTAAGCATAATTTGAGAAAGTGATTCCAATGTTAAAGACTCGAACTTACCACGACTCGCTTGAGCGAACAAACTATTAACAATATTCTTTTCGAAATTTAATTTCTTTCTCGTGTACTCTCTATCTAGTGGAAATGAAACTCCAAAACCTGCAGCGGTGCCTAAAGGATTTTGATTATTAATTTCTATTGTCTTATTTAAAATTTCTTGATCATTAATCAACCCTTCCACAAATGACAAGCTCCAATGTCCAAAGCTAGAAAGCATTGCCTGTTGTGTATGAGTATAACCAGGAAGTGGGCTATTTTTATTTTTCTCAGCAAATGAAATTATTACACTTATTAACTCTTTGTTTAAAGATGAAATTGTGTGCAACTTATATACTGTATATAATCTAACCGCAGTTAAGACTTGATCATTTCTACTTCTCCCTGTGTGAATTTTTTTTCCAACATCTCCTAACTTTTTAATTAACAAATTTTCTATGACAGTATGGCAGTCTTCATCCTCGACTTTTATTTTAATTTTCCCATCATTAAAATTCTTTAAAATAAAATTCAATTCATTCACTAATAACTTAACTTCTTTACCATTAAGTATGCCAATCTTTCCTAACATTTCAGCGTGTGCGGACGAAGCAAGAACATCAAATGGGAAAATTTCCAAATCCATCAAATAATCATCTCCGGTGTTATACTTTTCGATGATTGGATTACTTTTTGATTTTGATTTTTGCCAAATTTTAGTCATGATTTTTTAAAATATACTTAAACTCTGCTTCACCAAACTTTAGAGGGTCATCTCCGTTCAAAAATGGAATAGTATAAGCGACTTTGATTACATTATTATTTTTATCTTTTTGCAAAATATCAGTTACTATTCCTTTATGCTTTTTACCACATAGCTCTATTACAACTTCACCACCAATTGTAATATATGGATTCCCTTCAGATAAACAAGCTGTTATACCACTCTCTACATTGGGATTCTTTTTAAACCATAAAACATTTGACTGAGCTACGTCGTTTGAATTTTCTGTAGATGTATCTGATGGTTTCTTTTCAATTGTTGGAAATTTTATTACTTCAGCCATATTTTTACTATAACACATATATTTAGTGTAGTACATAGTTCAGTTATAACCGCGTTTCATTTTGACCCCTTTCGCAAAACAAAGTGCGAATCCGCAAGGATTCGCACTTTTTCTTTTCTGTTTTATAAATCTTTTATGCGGCAAGTCTTCCAAGCTCCCTATCATATGCATTCGAAGCGGATTCTAAATCATCACCTCCCCCTACTGCATATTTTTTATCACGAGCTTCTCTTATTTTCTTTAATTCTTCAAATCTATTTTTTTCTACTTCTGTTAATACTTCACCATCTAACATCTTTTCTTCTAAAGTCAAAAACTCAACATTCTCAGCTCTAATATCCGATTGCTCTACAACCTTCGTTACGACTTCCTGATTATTTGCTTGTATATTTTCTAATGGCATATGCAATTAAGTATATATACTCCCTTAAATAAGTAAAGGATATCTAGAAAAACAAAAACAGGTAGGACAACGTCCTACCTGTTCACTTTTTGCGCCTTGAAACAAGTCGCAAGGTCGCTTTTGCCATTCTCTTCTCGTTTGTAAGCGAGTCGATCTGGGCAATCGCATCATTGATACTTTTCTCCACTTGTTTGAACCGCTTTTGAAGACGCACTTTTTCATCTTCATCCGTAGCTTCCTCTATCGCTAGCTCGATTTCTTGCAAAAGCGGACAGAGTTTTTTCTTTGTGAGTTCGGAAAGTATGCTTGCATACTTTAACCGAAGCGTCCTTTCTACCTTTTTCATGGCGAAATCCTTTAATGTACGATTAGGCACATTGTACCATATTATGCATTATTTGTCAAATACAGCCAAAATTCTTTATTTTACAACACCAAACTATAATCAATCACTCGCATATCTAGGTTGGCAGATTTTACTTTTATTTTGACTGGTGTGCCAATCTTCCATTCTACTCCTGTTCTTTCGCCGAACACCCGTCCACCTTTTTGATCATAATTATAAAAATCATTTCCGCCCAAATCACGAAGCCGTATCATTCCTTCACATTTACTTGTCTTCTCTTCTACAAAAATCCCCCATTCAGACACTCCAGAAACCATGCCGTCGAACTCCATACCAATACGATATGACATATATTCAACTTGTTTGTACTTGATACTTCCACGCTCTGCGTCACTCGCTTCTTTCTCACGACGAGATGCCTTCATACAGAGACTTTCATACATCCCTCTTTCAGATTCCAAAGGATAGTCACCATCTAACACCCGCATAAGTAAACGATGTGTTAGTACATCTGGATAACGGCGAATTGGTGAAGTGAAGTGTGAATAATAATCAAAAGCAAGGCCGTAATGTCCGACATTCTTGGTACTATAAATTGCCTTCGCCATTGCGCGAGTAATATGAACTTGAAGAAGTGCTTTCTCTGGTCGCTCACCCATCTTCATAAGAAGTGCATTCAAGTCTTGTGAAGGGATAAGTCCATCCATAAAGCGAACGTTGAATCCTAGCCCACGAATATATAAGTCTAAGTCATGCATTCTATCTGGGTCTGGTTTATCATGTATACGATAAATACAAATACTCTTTCCTTCACCATTCTTTTCTTCTTGTTTCTTGGTAATGAACTTACTCACATACTTGTTCGCAAGAAGCATATACTCTTCAATTAACTTATGGGTATCACCACGAGTCTTGATATATACATCTACTGGCACACCCTTCTCGTCTAATTTGAATTTTACTTCTTCTGTTTCTAATTGAAGTGCTCCATTATCAAAACGTGCTTTGTTTAATTTCTTTGAAATTAAATTTAAAATATTTAATTCTTCATAAAAATCTCCATTCTTCGTGTCGAGTGTTACTTGTGCGTCTTCATAACTATAACGACGATGTGAGTTGATGAGTGCACGACCATACCATTCATTATGAACATTACCTTCATCATCAAGTTCAAGAACACACGACATAACAAGTCTGTCTTCACCTTGTACAAGAGAACACAGGTCATTAGAAAGCACTTCAGGAAGCATAGGAATACATCTGTCTACTAGATATACAGAGGTCTCGCGTGCAATCGCTTCATCGTCGAGTGCCATACCATTGCGCACATAATATGATACGTCTGCAATGTGGACCCCGATTTCATAATGACCATTCTCTAATTTTTGAAATGAAATAGCGTCATCAAAGTCCTTCGCATCGATTGGGTCAATTGTGAATGTTGGCACATTACGAAAGTCACGACGATTCTGTTTGTCTTCTTCTGTAATACCTTTTAATTTTATAGCATCTGCTTCATCGTTTACTTCTTTTGCATGTTCATCACTGAATCCTCGCTCAAGAGCATAAGCTAACATTTCGGCATTATTATCTCCTGGCTTTCCAAGTATTGTTGTCACTTCACCGACTGGGGACTTCTTCGCATCAGTCCAATTAGTAATAGAAACTATAACTTTCATCCCTACCTCTGCGTCCATGCGTGAGTTATTCGGAACTATAATATCCGTATACATCTTCTTATCGTCAGGAAGAAGGAAGAACATACCATTCTCTTCTTCAAGAACTCCAGCATATCCTTTCTTTCCGCGTTCTACAATCGATGTAACGCTTCCATATAATTCATCTTCGCCTTTTGCATTCTTGTGCTTACCAAGTAATTCAACTTCAACAATGTCCCCTTGTAATGCTGTGTGCAAATGTGAGTGGTCAACAAAAATAGCCCCTTCTTTCTCAAGATCCATTACACGCACATATCCGTCTTTCTTTGTTGTTAATCCAATCTGACCAGTAAAAAGCTTTTGCATAATTGTGGCTATTATACCACAACAGTCCATACTAACGCTTTAAATGTCCTTCTTTGATTTTAGTAACTAAAAATGATAGTGTTCGTAATAGTTGTCCTCACAATCTATCTAGGAGAAAAGTCATGGATATTATTTTTGATACTGCGGGCTATATGTATCGAAGAAATTTCAAGCCTGAAACTGCTGCCAGATTATTCCGAAAAGTTTGGAATTGGGCTCAGGATTTTGACCGAAAAATTGCTAATGATTCCTATATAAAAATTACAGCTGTTTCTGTAAAAAATGAAGACAGTGGTGATCCTTTTGGTAAACGCTTGAGTATTACAGTTCAAGGAATGGCTTACGGTTTGGATCTGAAAGAACAAATGTTCTTTCAGATAAATGATATTCTTTATCCAAAAAAAGTGAACAAATCTTTTGATGAGCGACTGACTCAGTGTCTAATTGAAAGTTTTGAAAGAATAGAAGAATCTTTAGGTAAACAGGCTTCATCGATAAACGAAACCCTAACTGGATTAACATCAAATTGATTCGAAATTATTGCGCGACCTGCTGTCGCGCAATTTTACTTTTAATCAAAATTTTACTGAACAAGTGATTCTGCTTGTTTGAAGTCAATTGATAATAATTTACTTCCACCGTCGACACCTATTGTTACACCGTATAACATATCGCAATGATTCATCGTCTCACGATTGTGTGTGATAACTAATAGCTTACTATTCTCTGCAAGACGTTGTAACATCACACCATACTTACGAGCATTTGATTCATCAAGTGGTGCATCAGTTTCGTCGAGCACCATAAATGGTGGTGGAGTAATAGCAGACATTGCAAATAATAGTGCAATAGATACAAGTGCGCGCTCACCTCCTGAGAACATATTAATTTCCTTTACCTTTTTATTTGGAAGAGAAACATCAATATCAATACCAGTCTCTGTAATTTCATTTCCCTCTTCATCGACTTTGGTAAAATGCACAAGGGTTAACTTTCCTTTTCCCCCAATAAATACTTCTCCAAAAAATTCACTGAAGACTTTTGATACTTCAGTTACCCCGAATGCGAATCTGTCTTTAAGTGAAGTTTCTAGTTCAATGATGAGTTCTAGTAACTTCGCTTCACTGTCTTTTATATCAGCCAACTCTTTAATTAAATATTCATCGCGTTCACGTGTTGATTTGTATTCAGCTATCACTTCTTCACGATTAGGAACACCCGCTTCTTCAATACGCAACTTGGAACGTTCAATTGCGCGCATCAAGTCATGCTTCGGTGTGTCCTTGTACCTCTCCTCAGGTACATGATTCTTATATTCAAGAACGACACGACCAACTATCATTACACCTTCTTGAATAAGTGCATTAAAATGTTGACGTCTAAGTGCAAGCTCCCCTTCTTCTTGTTTACGCAATGCAATTGTACTGTCTAATTCACGTAATTTACTTTCAAGTAACATGACTTTCTTTTCCTCTTCATGACGTGAAGTTATTTTGGCTCGTGCTTTTGTATCTACCTGATCAATTTTGCCTTGTAAAAAAACAATATCATTTGCAATTGTTTTTTCCTTTTCCTCGTGTTCCTTAATTGTTTCTGTAATACTTTTTATATCAGAAATAATTTTTTCTTTATTTGAAACTTTCTTTGTACTATGTGTAGAAAAGAATGATTCAACTGTTTGAGATAAACTATCATTTGATAATTTTGCTTTTTCTATATCTTGTGATGAAAGTGCTTGAGACACTTCACTGAATCCTTTTGATACCGTTGAATGTGCATGATTAAAATCATCATGTGGAATAGTCACATTTTTCTTTTCATCATCTTTATTTAACTCCTTTTCTAAATAAGACTTTTCTGCCTCGAGTCGTCCGAGCGTCTTAGTAATCTGGTCTTTTCTTTCAGAAAGTGAGCGCATCTCAGCCTGAAATGTATGTTTTTCTTGAAGAGAGACTGATTGAGTATCGTGTGATTTTTCTTTTAGAACGTGAAGTTCTTTGTGTATGGAATCTGTAATTAAAATAAGTGTTGAGGATGTTCCTTGTTCACGTATACGTTCGTCCAAAAGATTAAGCTCATGCTCTTCGCGAGTTAAATATGATATGAGTAATCTGTGAAGATTTTTACGTTCTTCTTCTTGAGATTCTATTTTCTTTACTTGACGTTCGAGGTGGATTAAATGTGGTTTTATTTCTGTACGAAGAAGTTCAACTTCACGAACATGATTCTTTACACGCTCTAATTTGCGCTTACTTTCATTTAATCTCATATGATAAACACGAAGACCTAGAGCGTCTTCTAATGCTTCCTTCCTATCTTTTGGTGATGCCAACAATATTCTATCTGCTTCCCCTTGATTAATAATTGTGTGAGCACTTCCACCAATTCCAGCAAATGATAAAAGTTCTTGAACATCCTTCAGACGAATTTTTGCGTCATTCAAAAGATAATCACTTGTTCCATCTGCATAAATTACACGAGAAAGTGTGAGTTCGTCATAAACAAGATATGGGGCAAGGTCAGCACTTACGTCTAAACTTGAACTACTTTGTACGCTTTTATTTTTATTATCAATAACCATTGTAACTGAAGCACGAGACATTGGGGCTAAATGTTCCGACCCCTTGAAAATAACATCTGAACCAATTTTGCCACGCATACTTTTCATGGATTGTTCACCGAGTACGAAGCGAATCGCTTCTGCGATGTTGGACTTTCCACTACCATTTGGACCGACAACACCTGTCACTTGATGTGTTACATCAATTGTTGTTTTTTTGGCAAAGGATTTGAATCCTTGTATGGTGATGAGGGATAAACGCATAAGATAAGTTAGGATGTTAGTCGTTATTCGTTAGGAAGTACAAATACATAGTACCTAAAGTGTATCACGAGATTTTTATTAGAAACCTAACAGCTTATCTAGGAGACTCTTTTTTGGAACTTCTTGTGATACCGAAGAAGTAGTTACAGGTTGCGGATTATTTGTTTGAACAACATTAGTCGTAGCAACTACAGGAGTAACAGGTGTCACTGGAGCGGCCGAAGGTATAACTGGTGGTGTTGATACTGGAATAGTATTTGCAATTTGATTATTAATTACTGGCACAGTCTCCACTTCAACAGGTTTAGGAATTCTTATTTCTTTACCTAAATTTGGTTTAGCTAATACTACCTCTCCTACTTTATTTAATATTGTTGGTTCTTTTTCTTCAAGTGATGCTTTTGCACTTGCTAGTGTTTTATTAAGTTTCATCTCTAGTAGTTTTTGTAACGCATCAGAAATTTCTGGTTGTGTAGGTTGATCATGGACTTCAGCAGATGGAACAGTTCTGTTCATAATATTACTAGCTATACTACTTGGCGAAGACTCACTCATATTATTGATAGTTGCAGCAGGTTTTAAATCCGAAACAACATTAACCTCACCCGTATTTAATTCACTTATATTTGTAGGATTATCTGTTGCTTTTTTTGGTCTTAATACTTGCGCCATATGTCTCCTTAGTGTATGACAATTTTTTCACAAAATAAAGTAATTACTTAAATTATTAATATGTTACACTTCAAAACATGACATTATTTCATTCATTGTTACTAGGAATAGTTGAGGGGCTCACAGAATTTCTCCCAATTTCCTCAACTGGACACATGATCCTAGTGTCTCATTTTCTGGAAATGCCAAAGGGTGCAACATTAGAAACATTTAAAGTTGTATCGCAAGTTGGTGCGATTGGTGCAGTTATTTTTGTTTATTTTAAAAAACTCTTTGAAATAAAAATGATACAAAAATTAATAGTTGCATTTATTCCAACAGGAATAGCAGGAATTATTATTTATCCATATCTGAAAGTATTATTACAGAACCCACTTATAATTGCATACACTATGACATTAGGTGGTATCTGTATACTCGTCGTTGAAAATATTTATGAAAAAAGAATGGCAAAAGGTGAAACAATAGAAAGTAATTCTATTTCTTATAAACAAGCATTACTTCTTGGACTTTATCAAGCAATAGCGATTGTTCCAGGAGTATCACGCTCAGGGGCTATGATTATAGGAGGACTTACTATGAGAATTTCTCGTAAACTACTTACGGAATTTACTTTCCTTCTTGCTGTTCCAACAATGGTAATTGCAACGGTTTATACACTTTATAAAAAACACAGCGAATTAACCATTGAATCAGTCACACCACTTTTATTAGGAACAACGGTTTCGTTTATAGTCGCACTTATTGTTATACAATATTTCCTCGCTTATATTCGCTCTCACTCATTTAAAGTCTTTGGATGGTATCGAATTGTTCTTGGAATTATTCTTCTTTTTATTCTGGTTTAGTTAGAATTATCCGACAATAATCGCGGAAATATATTTTTCAAATATTGGTGCGAATATAAATGTATAAACAACGCCAAGCAAAAATCCTGCAATCATATCAACTACATAATGCATGTGAGTTCTGACACGAGAGTACATAATAAGAAATGCAATCAAAAATAAAACACTGCCATATAAATAATCAAACATTATTACATATGTAAAAGCAGATGAAATGGTGAGTGCATGCATTGAAGGAAAAGCATACCTATCTCGTTCAATCATATTATGCAATTTTTCTTTTGGTCTTTCCTTACGAATTAAAAATTTTAAAGTTGCTCCCAAAAACCATAAAGATGCGATTGTTACTGCCATGGCAAGAAACATGTAAATCCCCGTTTGAAATGTTGGTTGTGATATTAAAAAAAATAAAACCACAATCGCTCCAACAAATATCAAATATTCCGCACACCAAGAAATAATTCTTTGTTTCATTTATCTACAATAGTATCATATGATATTATTTAAACATGGTTTTATCTACTCATGCTGTTGTTGGAACAATTGTTGCTACAACCTTTACATCTAACCCATACTTTGCATTTATTATTGGATTCGCTAGTCATTTTCTTATTGATCCAATACCTCACTGGGATTATAAATTACATTCATTACAAAAGGACCCTGAAGGTAAACTAAATCATGATATGTTGTTAGGTAAGACATTTATTGTCGACCTAATGAAGGTTGGAACTGATGCAATACTCGGGGTAGTAATTTCGCTTATTGTTGCATTTTATATTTTAAAAATTTCAACATTACAAGTTATTCTTGCGAGTGTAGTAGGAGGTATATTACCTGACCCCCTTCAATTTACATATTGGAAAACTCGTTCACGGTTTCTTTTACCTCTTCAAAAATTTCATGTGTGGATACATGCTAAGAAATTAGACATTCACCCCCTGCACGGCGTAACACTTCAAATACTAGTTGTGATTATATTTTTATCGGTAGCGCTGATTATTAAAAAATAAAACCTGCATTCTTGCAGGTTTTTGATTCTTTTTCTATTTTATTGTTCTGATGGTGCAAGTGAAAGTCCACGAAAATGAAGTGCCTCTTTAATCTCATGAATACTTTTCCCGCCAATGTTTGGCAATTTGCGAACCTGACTCTCTGACAACTTAATTAAATCAGCAATCGTAAGAACTTTTTCACATATCAAACTATTCTTAACTTTCTCAGTCACCTCAAGTGTTCTTATGGACTTAGCCATATCATAACCATCACTTTGATTAAGTATTTCAAGAAACTCAGTAACTTCCTCTAAGGTGAGTTTTGACTTCAAAAAAGCAAGAGCTGTGCACCTACGACAGGGACTCATTGGTGTACAACCATCCTCATGTTTATCAAATATCGATTCCACATCGACCTCCTGTTTACTGGTGGATAGGGACAACTGTAAACAACACTACCACTTATATTTTAATTCGTCAATATTTTGTGAAGTTAAATTCACCTAACGAATAACTTCCTAACTTCCTAACTTTTTATTATTTTCTTTTTCGTATAAATAGTGAATTGTTATAAGCCCATATATCACAGTTATAGCGATAACAATACTCTTAAAATCAAACCAACTTGTAAGACTCATTGTTCTTCTGACGTACTCATTCGCCACCGCAATGGTAATAAAATAAAAAATCCAAGCATGTGTAAGATTGTCCCACGCACGATTAGTCATTGGTATAACCTTATGAAAAGCTACTTTAAGCAGAGGTACACGAATCATAAGACCAATAATAAGAGTAAATGCTAATGTTACATCATACAAAGTATCACGCATCTGAATAAACTTAGGTTGATGATGAGTTAATGTTATATATCCAAAAACACTTGTAAGTAACGCAACATACAGAGCTAGATAAGGGAGACGTTTCTGAGTAACATATGTAACTATTGTTGAAATAATCGTCGCTATCATTAGAATAATAGTAGCCTTATAAATATGAAAAAACTCAAATGATAGTAAAAAAAGTATAACTGGGCCAAATTCCAAAAGAAAAGCAAGGGCTATTTTCCTCGTGAGATGAAAGTGGGGTTCTAAAAATTTCCGCATGATATACTCTTATGGTACAGTATAATCTATAATATACAAAAATTATTAACAGAAACTATGAACGAACAAAATTTACATAATAAAGAGCCAGAAGTGATAGAAAATTACAAAGAGGAAGGAATACTAACAGTTGAAACATTAGACATAGCATCAAGTGACGCAACATCAACATCTCATAAGAAGCATGGTGGTAAAAAATTTACACTAACTACCCCTGTTGCGATTATTATTGCTTCAATTATTATCGCTTTAGGATTGATGGGGTATGGTGCAATTGTGCAAGGAGGTGGTTCTAGTACTCCAAGTAATATGTTCAAAGGGCGCACAATTGACAGCACTGATTATATTTACGGGAAAGAAAACAGTAAAGTTATAGTTGTTGAATACGCAGATCCAGAATGTTATTACTGCATACAATTATCTCCAACAATAAAAACAATACATGAAAAGTATAAGGATAAAGTTGCTTTTGTTTATAGACACTTCCCCCTCACCCAAATTCACCCTCATGCATTTGACGAATCACGTGCAATTGCTTGTGTGGGAAATATTGGCGGAGTAGAGAAATTTTATAGTTATATAGGGTCCCTATTTGACTATAAGTTAAAAAATAAGACTATAGAACTGAAGCCAACTGGAAAAGAAGACCTAGCAAAATCTGTTGGAGTTGACATGAATTCATTTAACGAATGTATGAAAACAAAACAAACTGAAAAAATAGTTGGTGATTCAATTAATGATGGTATAGCTGCTGGCGTACAAGGAACTCCTTCAACTTTTGTCTTAGTAAAAACACGCAAAGGTTACGAAGTGGTTTCAATGATAGACGGTGCGCGTGGTGAGGAATTCTTTTCTGCAGCAATTGAGGAAGCACTCAGTAGATAAACTGAAAATGTCTTATAGTATTTAGCAAATATAAAAAAGTGACATCCGGAGGATGTCACTTTTGCTATTTATCATTTTATTTTTATCCCTTTACAAAACATAATGTACATTATAGTATATTTGAGTAAACACTAAATTTTGTGCTTACAAAGGGGCAGGTTAACACCTGTGAAATTGCACATTCAAAAAGTGAGAAAATCATGAGTCAAGCAGTAGCTGAAAAGCTGGTTGCAAGTGGAGTAAAAAACGAGGACCTCCTAAGGGTAGCTTTACGTAGTCAACAAGGTCTGGAGATATTCCTTGGTCGAGTTGCTGGCAGGAGTGTTTTCAAACCCCAAACCATTTTCGGTGAACTTCTGTGCTACAAAGAAAGTATCGGTATTGTGGGATTTCGTGTTGAACATTCTGGTAGCCTGAGTCGTTCATATCAGATGACCGATGAGGAAAACATCAAGGATTTTCTACACAGAATGGCTCTAACCAGTATTCATGACTTCGAAAACGATGGGTTCAAGTTGATTATTGATTCACAGTTCGACTGCCCCAACGGATAGCAAGCTTCAACCCCAACACAAAGCGGAACCAATTATGGTTCCGCTTTTCTGATTTTAGTTTTCAATTAATCAAGCACAAGCTTTACATAATGCGTATATTTCCATGGAATATGTTGTTATGTTTTTAAACTTTTTACTTTTCTTTATCATTTTTTTAACCGTGTCATCAATAGATACCCCTTCTATCTTTTCAACCGTCTCGCATTTTGTACAAACAAGTTGATAAGAAGCTCTTCCGGTTTCTAATTCATAATGTGCATGACCGCGATTAAAATCCAAACGACGAAGCAGTCCCGAAGAATGTAGAGATGTGAGATTGCGATAAACTGTTGCTTGGTCAATGTTATATTTCTTTCGAAGCACTTCGATAATTTCATATGCTGTTACTGGTAATTTAATTTTAGAAATATAATTAAGAATTGCTACTCTATGTGAAGTAATGCGAAGGTCTTTTTCCTTTAGCATTATAATCAAATCATCTTTAGTGTATTTTGCCATAATTAACTCAATATTATCACACAAAATACTTGTTGCAAATGATTTGCAACAAGTAAATATTAAATATATAATATAGCTTTATGGATACATCTTTTATTCTCGTAATACTTAGTGCCAGCACTCTCCCTTTACTTGCTTTTTTAGCATTACTTCTTCGAGGAAATCTTTTTAAGGGAAATTGGAAGGTGGCCTTTCTTGTGTTGGGGTTAGGACTGCTTGGTTTTGTTATTTTTGATACATTCAATGAACATAGTGAGGATTTTGGGTGGATAGATATTCTTATCGCTTTTGTTACAGCCTATATTACTCTGTATATTCTTTCACATTTTGGGCATGCACATACTCATGATAAAAAATTAGGTGGGGCAAAAGGCATAATGATAAGTGAGGCTTTTCACTCATTAATTGATGGTGCTGTTATAGGGGCAACATATCTTGTCAGCCCTCTTCTTGGTTATGCTGCGACAGTTGGAATTATTATTCACGAATTACCAAAAATAGTAGGGACGCTTGCCATATTTAGAGCACTTGGACTTTCTGTTAGAAAAACAATACTTTACGGAATACTCGCACAAATCGGCTCCCCTGCTTCTGCAATACTTGTGTATATGTTAGGTAATAATTTTAACCATGAACAGTTCCATGGTCTAGAAGTTGCTAGTGTTTCTTCACTTGGAGCAATAGTACTTTGGATTATTTATCTTGAAATAAAATTCCACATACAGCACAAAGAACACAAAGATACTCATCATGGACATAAGCACTAATATATTGTAGTATCAAAATATGAAAATTGCTTTTGTTGGTAAAGGTGGAAGTGGAAAAAGTTCCGTGTCGTGGCTTGCAGTAAAAACATTAGAGGACATGAACAAACATGTTCTTGCAATTGACGCTGACCATAATATGGACCTTACATCGAATCTCGGCATAGACCCAAGTGTTACACCTCTCATGCATACAACAGAAAAAGAGTTTATGGAAAAAATGAGTGTTTGTAATGATAAAAATTGCACACATAATACACTTGATAAAAATCATCTTCCTACTTTTACTGTGGATGATGAATACACAAAATCAATCACCTACCCTGTATCACCTAATATTGATTTGATTAACATTGGACTAGGTAGTCCTGATATACTTTTCACTTCGGTATGTTCTCACGGATTATCTGGTCCTCTAAAATATTATCTTGGATTATTAGATGCGAAAGATTCTTGGGTGGTTATCGATAGTGTTGCAGGAGCTGATATGCTCAACTATGGATTGTATGCTGGTATTGATGCAGTTATTGGTATTGTAGAGCCACACAGAAATAGTGTAAAGGTCTTCGAACAAATACAGGACATTTGCCGAAAGACTATGATTCCATGTTATGCAGTAATTAACAAACCTACAGAAAATGAATTTTACACATCGTTTGTAAAAGTTCATGAAAGCAAAATTCTTGGCGAAATACCGTTTGACAATAGTGTTATGGAATATAAATTCAACAAAGTTAACGAAGAAACAAAAAATGCAATGAAAGCCATTTTGGAAAGAGTGACGAAACTAAGTAGAAGAGGAAATCTAACTAGTATGAGGGCATTCCATGAAGTAAAAAAATCAAAGGAATAGATTTGTCCTCACATATATCTATATAATTAATATTTAATAAAGATATATGTGAGGATAAGTCCTTACAAATTCCCTGTTCTTTTTAATCAACCAACAAGCGAGGCAAAAAAACTATGTGCGCAATCAATGATGGTAATAGCTTTTTCCGTCCAATGACAAAAGGTGACTTGAATAATTTTAAGGACACTTATCCGGGTATACCAGCCAGGCTCATACATGACATATTCGCTGCAATGACTGACCATAATACCGTACGTCCCGCGGTGATGATTATCATCTTGGAAGGTATTCACAGGCTAAATGGTGGACTGTTTGGCAACAGCTCTTTTGGAGCAACTTTTGCCTACAGTGCTCTTCAAATCAAAGATGGTGGTGACGGTAACATATTTCACCGCTTCCAAGACCCTATCATGTCTCATATTCATGATGCCATGCTCCAGTTTGCTCTTGCTGAACGCAATATGCGACTAGTGCAAGATGTTCTCATTGCACACGGATACAACCTCACTCACTTTTGTGATTGTGGTTGTGGTATCACCCGTGATGGCGATGACTACATAGGGAGTGATGAGTACAAGGCAGTGAACTATCTTCGTTCCTATGGCGAGTCAATCGGGGCACCAGTTCATTCTGTTGCAGTAATTGAGGACATTCCCCTCCATTTGACCGACATGCATCAACATGAAGTCAGTGGGTACCGGCGAGTATGGTCGTCACTTCAAAGTCTTCCGTCGCAAATTTTTGATGATGGGAACCTTCTTTCGTTAGCATTTTACTACATCAACAACATGAAAGGGCAAAAAGATGCCGCAAGCACAAATTGTCGAGGTGGATACCAATTGGGGCAAACGCTTCAGGCTGCAAGTCACACTTCTTGAAAAAGTGGTCAATGTACGCATTCACTCGTGCAAAGAATGTGACTTCATCGAGTGGGGAAGTGCAGAAGGAAGAGCGGTTGCAGAAACAACCTTGAGCGATGAGTTTTTTACTCAACTTGCATCTGCAATTAAAGATAACAAGAACCGTTGCCTGCCTCAACTCGTAAAAGAAGGCGTGATAGTTCTAGGAAAATACTCCGGAGTAAATGCATAAATTTACACAACATGAAACCGCCACCTTGGCGGTTTCTTTTTAAATAACACAGAAGAAATTAAAGGCGACAGCAACAACTTAAATTCCTAAAGTATTTTTTTTTACTATTCTTCAGTTTATTATTCCTCCCCCAATACATATTTCTCCATTATATACGACAAGCGATTGGCCTTTTGTCAGCACAATATTGTCATTATTAATTCCTACTACTTTCATCATGTTGTCACCAATATATTCCACATCCACAAGTGGGGCGCGATACCTTGCGCGAGCCTTATAAATATTTCCATTTTTGAGTTCTTCTGTAAAGTTCGTCGAAATGAGTGAAATAATCTCACCTTGCTTTTCTTGTGGTGGAGTGTGGGAGACTGTTAAAGTATTATTTTTAAAATCTTTTGCAATGACAAAATATGGAGCATCCTCTGTTCCCTTTTTTGTAATATTAAAACCATGTCTCTCACCAATTGTATAAAACATCACCCCTTCATGAGTCCCAATTATTTCCCCTTTTTCATTAATAACAACTCCGTTCTTTTCTTCTATATAATTCTTGAGTAATGTCTTAATATCAATTGTTCCGACAAAACAAAGTCCTTGACTGTCTCTTTTTTTTGCAACAGGCAAATTAAATTTTTCTGCAAGAACTCTAACTTCATCTTTTTGTATTCCACCAATTGGAAAAATTACTGATTTTAAAATGTCTGAATTCAAAGTCCACAAAAAATATGTCTGATCTTTATTTTCATCTACACTTTTTTTGAGTTGATTATTTTCAATTTGTGAATAATGACCAGTTGCAACATAAGCTTCTTTATCCTGTTTCTTTACCCAATTGTAAAATGCTCCGAACTTAACTTCGCGATTGCACATCACATCTGGATTAGGGGTTCTTCCTTCTCTATATTCACGTATCATATAATCAATCACCCCCTCTTTATATTCCTTTTCCAAATCTAGAGTTATGAATGGAATATCAAGAACGGACGCGACTCTCATGGCATCTAATCTATCTTCTTTCCAAGTACATTCAATAAAGTCTGGTTGCCATACTTTAATAAATACACCTGTAACACTATATCCTTGTTCCTTCAAAAGTGCTGCTGACACTGATGAATCGACACCTCCTGAAAGTCCAATAAATACCTTTTTCATAACATCACTCTATCATATTTAATGATTTGAAACGATTGCAGAATTTTAATAATGATGTAGTATGAAATTATACCTCGACTAATTTAGGAGAAAATCATGAGAAATCTGAGGATTTTGTACCTTGTTCTTGCAATATTCGGACTTTTGCTTCCAGCGTCGGCACAAGCAGAGCATCGCCACAGAAATGACGGGCGGATAACTTGGTGGTCATTCAATTTCACAACTTCCCCAGCATACCAAACTTACTACCCGACCTCGGTGTATAACCAAGAACCCAATGTGATATACATACAACGACCAAGGCAACAAGTCCAAGTCTGTGAACCAACAATTTACTACAAACAAACTCCACGTGGGCTAGTTTATTATCAAAACTGTTGGATGGAGTGGCGATAACGCACATAGTCAAGAATATAAGTCTCGACACCTCTTCGAACCTTTCGATTGGGTGTCTTTTTTTTACAATAAGTATTAAATTAAAAAGCACCTACTATTAGGTGCTTTTTAATTTGAAAGTTTTAAATATAATTACTTTAAATTAATACTGTTAAGAATACTGTCTGCTACATCATGTGCATCCTTTCTGTTTTCTGTAACAATCAACCACTCTCCATTCATAACTTGTGCAATACGCCATTCACTTCCTTCTGATTCAGCTACTTGCCAATCTAAATTACCAATAGTTGTTGTTCCTGTAGGGTTGATAACTGCAACCTGTGGAGCAATTTTATTATTAATATAATCAAGTGGAGTATATCCTCTTCCACCTTCATAACTAAAGTATATTGTAACTAATGGACTAGCTTCTTCTGTAACTCTTAAAAGAGCACCCTCCATACTAACTGAAGTTGTAGCAGTTTCTGGAATATCCATACCATAATCAATAATATGGTCTCCTTCAAATACACGTAATACTTGCCCTGTAACTGATTGCATAGCAACTTCACTTGTTACATCAGAAACATTATCGTTATCACTTTTATTAATCAATCTTTCTGCGCCATACAGTACAACTAAAAGAACTGCGACTCCTATCAAAATGGTTATATTTTTTTTCATATGCTCTTTAGTATACGCCATTAAAAAATACGTGCAAAAACACATATTTTTGAGCGTGTAAAGAGTTTTTACTTACTTTTGACTACTGCTTGTCCCTTCAAAATCGTAAGCTCGTCGCGAAGTATAGCAGCTGTTTCAAAATCCAAAATTTTTACCGCCTCTTTCATCGCTTTTTCTTTTAGCTTAATTAACTTATCTGGATTCTTAGCAAATAATTTCTTATCAATAGCAAGTTCTTGATTAACTGCTTTTGCGTGATCACTTTGCATTTCTTCTGTAATATCTTTTATATTCTTTTCAATTGTTGTCGGTGTAATATTATGTTCTTTATTATAGTCTTCTTGTATTTTACGACGACGATTTGTTTCCCCTATTGCGCGCTCCATAGAGCCTGTCATAACATCGGCATACAAAATTACGCGACCACGAGCGTTACGTGCAGCGCGACCAATTGTCTGAATAAGAGAAGTTTCAGAACGAAGGAATCCTTCTTTGTCAGCGTCCATAATACCAATAAGAGTAACCTCAGGGAGGTCCAACCCCTCTCGAAGCAAGTTAACTCCAACAAGGCAGTCGAATTTTCCGCGACGAAAACTAGTTAATATCGCAATTCTATCCATTGTCTTAATATCACTGTGAACATATTCTGCTTTAACCCCCTGTTCCTTCAAATATTCAGAGAGCGACTCTGCCATTTTCTTTGTGAGAGTGGTTACTATAACTCGTCCACCACTTTTTACATCTTTAATTACTTCAGAAATAAAATCATGAACTTGACCTTTATACTTTCCATCTGATCCTACACGTCTTACTTCTAATTTTGGATCAAGTAATCCTGTTGGACGAATAATTTGTTCAACAACTTGTTCAGACTCTGTTCTTTCATATGCACTTGGTGTAGCACTTACATAAATAACATCGTCAATTCGTGTTTCGAATTCTTCATAACGTAAAGGCCTGTTATCTTTTGCAGAAGGCAAACGAAAACCATATTCAACAAGAGTGTTCTTACGAGACTGATCCCCTGCATACATACCGTGTAATTGTGGAAGTGTTACGTGAGACTCATCAATGATGGTTAAAAATTCTGGTACTCCATTCTTATCATGTGGGAAATATTCAAGTAATGTATCCGGTGCCACACCTGGCTCTTTTCTTGATAAATGTCTTGAATAATTTTCTATACCCTGACAAAAACCAACCTCTTTAATCATTGCTACATCATAACGAGTACGGCGCTTTATTCTTTCTGCTTCCAAAATTTTCCCTTCTTTATCAAACTCTTTCAATCTTGATTTCAATTCTGCTTCTATTGTCTTTACCGCGCGTTCTCGTGTTGGAACGTCTGAAATAAAGTGCTTTGCTGGAAAGATAAAATAATCTTCTACTACTTTCAATAACTTCATTGATACTGGATCTACAATTTGCATATGAGAAATTTTACCTGCTGATATTTCAATCTGAAGCATGACTGTTTCTGATATTGGCATAATATCTATGCGGTTACCAAGGGCACGAAATGTTCCAGGTGAGAGGTCAGCATTTGTACGTTCATATTGAACACCCACGAATCTCTGCATGAGTGAAACTTTTGACGCACTTTCTCCGACGGATAATTTTATATTTTCTCTTTCATAATCTTTTGGGCTTCCAAGACCATAAATACATGATACTGATGCGACGATTATTGTGTCTTTGCGAGTGAGTAATGCTTGAGTGGAAGCGTGACGCAATCTATCTATCTCTTCATTAATCTGTGCATCTTTTTCTATATAAGTATCAGTAACCGGCATGTATGCTTCAGGTTGATAATAATCATAATATGATACGAAATAATGCACCGCAGCATCAGGGAAAAATGTTCTGAATTCTTGAGCGAGTTGAGCAGCAAGAGTTTTGTTGTGAGCAATCACAAGTGTAGGACGCTTAACTTGTTGTATGACGTTCGCAATAGTAAAAGTCTTACCGGTTCCAGTTGCACCAAGAAGTGTCTGACGCTTCATCCCTTTCTTAAGACCTTCTACCAATTGCGAAATCGCCTTCGGTTGGTCACCTGCGGGAATGAATCCTTTCAATTTAAATTCTCCTTCATTTCTTTTGTTATTGCTTGACATAGTTGACTTTACATTATAGCATATCTAAGTACTTTTGTTATCTATCAATCAAAGGGGGCGGTATGAATCAGAGATGGACTCCAGGGTCAGGTGCCGTTGTTACGAGATTTCCAATTACACAAAATGGAAATGCGGAAAATGATCAGAGTAGTATAAGCGCAGAAGAATCTTCTGAAGAAAACAACCAATTCAATGCCAGTGAAGATGTTCGTTCAATAATGTTTGCATTCATAATTGTTTTTATTTTTTTCAGTGGGGTGTTTTTACTTAAACATTTTGAAAAACTTAACTTTGATAATATTGCTCTTTTGATTTTGCTAGTTTTTTCGGCTGGGCTTTTTTGGGACAGTCACCGCAAAAGTGACGTCAGTGAAGTGATTGATTTCAAAGAACCAAGGATAGGCGAGGATTAACTTCTTTGCACAAAGGCACATCTACATGATGTGCTTTTATTTTTTATAATATCTCTTTATAAAGTCATCTTTAAACTTCATAAATGTCCCCTTTTCTAAATGAGTTCTTGCATCATCAACTAGTTGTGTAATGAATTTTAGATTATGAATTGAAGCAAGTGTCGCGGCTAACATTTCATCAGAATGAAAAAGGTGTGAGAGATATGCTTTTGAATATTTATACGTATACCAACTTTCATCGTCTGAAATTGGTGACATATCATTTTTGAATTCCGCATTATTAATATTTATTCTTCCATCATATGTATACAGTCCTCCATTACGAGCGATACGTGTTGGCGCAACACAATCAAAAGTGTCCACTCCATTTTCAATTGCTAGCAACATATCAATTGGTTCTCCGATACCTAATAAATGCCTAGGTTTGTTTTCTGGTAGAATTTCATTTACCCATCTTACAGCTGTCGCCATATCTTCTTTGGTAAAACTTCCCCCTATTCCATATCCATCAAAATCCATTGCTCCAAGAACACTTGCTGACTCTTTTCGTAAATCTTCATATGCTCCGCCTTGCACAACTCCGAATAATGCCTGTTGCTCCCCTGTTGCCGATGACACGCCGAGTCTTTTATGTTCGTCGAGACTTCTCTTGGCCCATGCGTGTGTACGAGCAATTGCTTCTTTTTGATATTCAATTGGGGCAAGTGGTGAAGTACATTCATCAAATGCAAAAAATATATCTGCTCCAAGGTTGTGTTGTATCTGCATACTAATTTCTGGAGTAAATCTATGAGTACTACCATCATGAATGGACTTGAATGTCACACCGTCATCATCAATCACAGCTAACTTTTCGTGATTACTAGTTTCTTCTTTGGTCTCACGTCTACTTATTTCTTCACTTGTTGCAATCTTGCTCACACCGTGGCCAAGTGCTTGTCCAAGAGAAAATACTTGGAATCCACCTGAGTCGGTGAAGGTTGGCCCATGCCAGTTCATCATCTTTGCGAAGCCTCCATGATTCTTAACTAATTCATCCCCTGGTTTTAAATAAAGATGATAAGTATTCGCAAGTACAGCTTGAGCTCCAACATTATCCTTAACATTTTCTACAGTGAGCGACTTAACTGTTGCTTTAGTTCCGACAGTAATAAATGCAGGTGTATTAATATCACCATGTGGTGTATGAATCACACCTACTCGTGCAAGTTTTGCTTCATCACTTTTCTTTGTAATGGAAAATGAAAATGACATATAATTCGTATACTATAACATAAAAAAATAAAATTTGACTACTGTGTATTTTACTTGTAGTGTGTAATTAGGAGCACCTTCAAATTAACTATTCCAACTTTTTGGGAGTAAACCGTGAGCGAACTAGTCACCCTGGCAAGACCACCGAGCAAAGAAGTTTATTTCTCCCTACTTCGTCCATATTTTCTGGAAGATGAGCTTGAGAAAATTCAAGCTGCCTACGAATTCTCGAAATACGGACATTACAAACAAGTGAGAGATAGCGGGGTCAGATACTTTGATCACCCAAAAGCAGTGTCACTAATTATTTTTCAAGAATGGAAAATCTTTGACTGGAGATGTTTGGTTGGAGCTCTTCTTCATGACATCAGAGAGGATTCTTTCATTCTAAGTGAAAAAAGGATTCGAATTAACTTTGGTAAAAACTCTGCGACTGAAGTAAAGCTTCTAACTCATGAGGACGATGAGTATTTTCTCCGGTTGATGAGAACTCGTAAATGGAGAGCAAAGCTAATAAAATTAGCAGACCGTCTACATAACATGAGAACTCTTGAACATAGGTCGAGAAAAAAGCAACAGGAGCAAGTTGAAGAAACTAGGGCTTACTTTTTTGATCTTTGTGATTCATTGGAAAAAGTAATTCCAAAGAAATATAAGTACGTTGTTTCGTTAGCAAAAAATGAACTCAGGACCCTTTGCAAAAAATATGAATAGATATTGAAATTTCTGAGATTGCAAACACTTGTTGTTTGCAATTTTTTTTATTTAAATTATTTTGACTAAATTGTTTTTTTATTGTAGTGTGTAGATAGTAGTCCCTTCTAATCCAAATCTAAAAAAGGAGTTCATGATGGGTAAGCAAAATCATCTACCTCTTTTTCTAGAGGCTAAGTATCATAAACATTTCACACCAACTGAAACACTTCAAATCAACCAGGCATTTCTTTACGCAAACACTGCGCATTATGGTCAATTGCGTAATGATGGTTCTCCGTACATCTATCATCCAGTAAGAATGGTCTACATTCTTCTTGATGTGTTTCATATATATGATGCAGAGTTAATAATTACACTACTCCTTCATGATGTAAGAGAAGTTTGGAAATTTATGTTCATTAATGCGACAGTAACTTTGTGGTTTGGTCTCAAAAATGAACGTAATATGAGTATGCTTACAAAAACACTGGAAAACAAAAAGAAATATGCAAAGAATATTGAAATGTCTGGTGATTGGAAAGTTGTCCTTGCAAAGTTAATTGATCGCTTGGACAATATGCAAACACTTGAAGGATTAGCTCCTGACTTTCAAAAAAAACAAGCCCTGGAGACAAGGGAAATTTTCATCCCTTTGTGCTCAACTCTCGCAAAAATTATACCAAAAAAATACACCAATGTAGCAGCAATACTACATCTGAAACTTCTCAAACTTTGCGAAAAGTACGAATGCTAAGAACCTCAAACAACATAACGTTGTGCGAGGTTCTTTTTTATGCATTTATGAAAAATAAAGTTATACTATAAGATAATTATGAAAATACTCAAGAACTTTCTTCCGGCAATCGTTTATGGAGGCTCAGATGGAACAGTTACTACTTTTGCAGTTATGGCTGGAGCTGTCGGAGCGGGTATTGATACTAGAATTGTTATTATTTTAGGGTTGGCTAATCTTTTTTCTGATGGATTCTCTATGGCGTCTGCTGACTACCTTTCAGAAGACTCTCGTGCTGGTGAGAGCAAAAAAATAGCATTAAGAAATGCCTATGCAACATTTATATCATTTATTATTATTGGTTTTGTTCCATTAATTCCAATTTTATTTTTAAAAGATAATGCCTTTTTGTATTCTTGTATATTCACACTAATTACTTTTGCTTCCATTGGCTATATGAGAGGTAAAGTATTGAACCGTGACCCACTACGTCTTGCTACACAATCTGTTGCAATAGGAACAGCCTGTGCACTTATTTCTTATTTTGTTAGTAGCTATATTTCACAGATAGTATAAAATCAAACCCCTACTGAATTTATAAGTTTCAAAAAAGCAAACTCGGTTTCTTCAGTTATTGCATCAAAAAATGCCTGCATGTGGTTCTCTAAACCAATATCTTTTGAGTAATGACTACGTGCATAGTTTAAATGTTGAATGGTCAATTTTTCATCTCCTTTCATGCCAAAATAACCTTTCAGTTGACTCATTCTTTCCATAATTTCTACAGGTTTTTTAAAATCAAATAAATAACCACTTATTGAATTATTAACATCTGAATCAGACATAAAACTAGGACGCTCATCTTTTCCATAATATGCTTCTGCTGTGACTTTAGAGACATCAAACGCAACCTTAAATTTATCTTCCAAGAATTTCGACGGCTGAAGATTTCTAAACACATGACCTTTTTCATGTGCCTCTATTATTGAACGGTCTCTGACTTCAGATTCAGTTAAAGGAACATTATTATCTCTCATGACCCCCATTACTGCTTCAGAATTACTTGTAGAATGAAAATCTCCTTCTGGATTAATTTTTTTTGTTGCAGAAGAATCAAAAGGCATACCAAAATCTAATTTTGTTAATAATTTCTCCCTATCAATACCCTCATTAAGATCTTCATCTAACTGCTCCCTACTTTTAGCAATATATATTCCTGGAACTTGGTCAAAAATAATCATGTCATCATCTGTTAAAACTGCCTCCCCAGTAATTGGATCTCTTCTGACTTCCGAAGTTGTTTCAGAGTGCTCAGATAACCACTTTTCATTTGCTTCCATCAAGTCTAATAACTGTTTTCGTACAACAGGATTGTTCATTCTAGAAAAAAGTAATTCTGAGTAATTCCCTTTGAAGTTTGCTTGTTGTTCAACAGATATCTTCTCTACTGTTTCTTTCTTATCAGTTTCTGGACCAGGTAAAGTGCTCTCAAAACTATTCATAACCTCTTACTGCATATATAGCTCCATTTTGGAGCGCACAACTTTCTTCATTTCTTCCTGACCTTCATGTCCGAACTTATATGGAGCAACTTCGTTCGGATGCTCATCCATGTAATGCTTTTCACCGTCACGGAAGGCTTTACGAATTTCAGTGTTGATATGAATAATTGCAATACCATTATCAATTGACCCTTTCAAGTCTTCGTCAGTATTTCCACTTGCTCCGTGTAGAACTAGCGGCACATCTGTTGCGGAACTAATTTCCTTCAATCTATCAATGTGAAGAGCTGGCTCCTCAGCGTCAATCAACATTCCATGAACATTTCCAATTGCAGGAGCGAACATATCAATGCCAGTTCTTAATACAAAATCTTTAGCTTGGTCAGCGGTTGTAAGGTTCGCCTCACTCACCCCTTCTGGTAATGCACTATTTAGTGATGATGACTGTCCAATGTATCCAAGCTCTGCTTCTACAAGAATCATTTTTCCTGTCTTAGCTTCATAACCACGTACATAATCAACGCAAGACTTTACCAGTGCTACATTTTCTTCATACGGCAACTTTGCACCATCAACAATCACACTATCGTATCCAGCCTCAACTACTTCTTGCACTTTTTCTAAAGAATAAGTGTGATCAGCATTAAGAAATACTGGCACTTCATATTCTTGATTGAGCTCGTCAACAATTTTTCTTACCATGTCTGTACCCATGTAAGCTCTTTCACCTTCACTTGCCCCAATAATTACCGGTTGCTTAAGTTCTTCAGCAACTTCAACGATAGCTCTTGCTTGATCAAGATTAGAAATATTAAAATGCGCTATAGCTTTTCCTTGTCTTTTGTATTCGTTAATAGTTTCTAAATAAATTGGTGATTGTGATGTTAATGATTTCATATCAACATAGTATACCTTAAAGTACCTGCTATACTAAAATGTATGGAAAATAAAACTGAATTCGACTTTATCTCTATTGGAGACACAGTCATCGACGCCTTTATAAAATTATCAGTTGGTCACATAGAAGAATCTGCTCATGGAAAGGAAATTTGCCTTCCTTATGGAGCAAAGATTCCTTTTGATGAAGTTTATATATTACCCGCAGTAGGAAATAGTGCGAATGCTGCCGTTTCTGCTGCTCGACTCAACTTGAAAGCTGGAATTATTACATCATTAGGAAAGGATGGTTACGCTAATGACTGTTTCGAGCAATTCAGAAAAGACAATGTTGCTATCGATTTCATTAGACAAGAAGAAGGAAAGAAGACCAACTATCATTATGTACTTTGGAAAGGTGATGACAGAACTATTTTGATTAAACATGAATTGTTCACCCCTCTTATTCCAGAAAATATCGGTAGTCCAAAATGGATGTATCTTTCATCACTAGGAAAGCACACCCTTCCTTTCCATACTGATATAGTTAATTACTTAAATAGTCACCCAGATGTTAGTCTCGCCTTTCAACCAGGCACATTTCAACTTGAATATGGTCATGAAATTGTAGAGCTATACAAAAAGACTGCAGTTGTGTGTATGAACAAGGAAGAGGCGGAAGGATTATTGAAAATGGAAGGAGTAGATATGATACAACTACTGGACGGTCTAGAAGCCTTCGGACCAAAGACAGTGATTATTACCGACGGACACCAAGGTTCATATATGAAATACAATAATCAATATTTCAATATGCCAATTTATCCTGATATCGCACCACCATATGAAAGAACTGGTGCCGGAGATGCCTTCTTCTCAACCTTCATCGCTTATATGGCAAAAGGTTATGATGCACCAGAAGCAATCAAACGTGCCCCAATCAACAGTATGAATGTTGTTCAACATATCGGTGCACAAGAAGGGCTCATGAATGAAGAAAAAATTGAAGAATATTTGAAGAACGCACCCGAAGATTACAAGTTGACGATACTGGAACCAACGAAGACAGTAAGTAGCTAGTAGCGTGTAGTTGGTAGTGAAATACAAAATGATAAAACCGCTGGTAAACACCAGCGGTTTTTCAAACATTAACCAAGACTACTTTGTACTCGGAACAATTGGACACTTTCGCCGTTCCAATAAATTGTGTCCACCCATGGTAGAAACCAGTCGGGATATTACAATTAAGCGTAATTACGCAATAACCAGTTGTGTCATGGCTTGACATTGTAACAGTCATATGTCTTTTTATATCAGAATCATTCGCAAAAGGAAAAGTCTTTCGAAGTTCATTTGACATCCAAGTGAAATTTGGAAGAGAATCACGGTTACGCCTAACCAACAAATGGATACTTACTGGGTAATTACCTTTGTCATCTTTCTTTAATTCAGGATGCCAAAATATGAACATACAGACATTCATTCTTAAAAATTCTTCGAATCTCATGGTCTAAACCTCCTAAAATTAATACAACTGAACCTTCTAATTGAAGATACTACAGCAAAGAAGTATTTTTATCAATATCAGTAGTAAATCTGATTTTTGTATTTTCTACACCCTAAATCTTAGTATCTATCGACTACCTTACCTCACTATCATTCTTATCTTATCTGCAATATGCTTCGCAGTTAGTCCATACTCTTCATACAATTCTGAAAGCTTCCCACTCTGGCCAAATCTATCTTGTATACCAATACGTGCAATTGTCACTGGATGATGTTCACTTAGAAATTCTGAAATAGCACTTCCAAGACCTCCTGCTACTTGATGCTCTTCAACAGTAACTATTGTTCGTATATCTTTTACAAAACGAAGAAGGAAAGCGGTATCTAGTGGCTTAATCTGTGGCATGTTAATCACTGTAGCCCCTATTCCATCTTTTTCTAATAACTTCGCTGCTTTAAGTGCCTCATAAAGAACTGGACCACATGCAATGATGCCGACGTTGTACATGAACTGCCCACCATCTTTCTTTTGTGGAATAGACATGATGTTTGCTTTACCATGATTCCATGCATAATTATCTGGCATCATAAGTGGCGTCTTTTCTCGAGTGAGACGAATATATGATGGATGAGGTGTTGTTGCTACATGTTGTGTAATTGCGCGTGCTTCTATCGCATCACACGGAACGAATACTTGCATATTAGGAATCATACGCATAAGAGCTATATCTTCTATTGCTTGATGAGTAGCGCCGTCTGGTCCTGCAGAGAGCCCGGTATGAGCTCCAATTACTTTTACAGGGACGTTGTTATAGGCAATGGTTGTACGAATTTGCTCCCAGTTTCTTCCAGGAGAAAAAGCAGCGTAACTTGCCATAAAAGGAATATAACCGAATCCTGCCATACCTGATGCGAGCCCTGACATAGCTTGCTCCGTAATACCCATTTCAAAAAATCGTGTCGGGAACTTTGCTCGGAATAAATCCATACGCACACTATCAGTAAGATCAGCACATAATGCAACAACACGAGCATCTAATTCTCCTGCATGCAAAAGCCCCTCTCCGAATCCTTCGCGAGTTGTCTTTTCTTCTTCTTTAGGTGTGAATAGTGTATCTCTAAGCATATATTTTAAAACTCACCATATTTAACTTTACCTCGTAATGAACGTAATTCCTTGAGGGCAACTTTCCCTTCTTCTATACTTGGTGCTTTGCCATGCCATCTATAATCCCCTTCAAAAGCAGTTACACCCTTTCCTGGAATGGTGTGAGCAATAATCACAGTTGGTCTATCTAAAGTACTCTTTGCCATACCAACAGCTTTTACAATATCCTTAAAATTATGCCCATCAACTTCAATTACATGAAAATTAAAACTTTCAAATTTATCCTTCAATGATTCAAGGGGTAAAACATCTTCTGTATAACCATCAATCTGTATTGTATTTCTATCAATTATTGATATCACTTTTGTAAGGCGGTATTTATTAAGAAGCAAAAAAGATTCCCAAACTTGTCCTTCATTTATTTCTCCATCACCCATACAACAATAAAAATATCTGTCTGGTTTATGATTTTCAAGTCTATCCATTAGCGCCATACCTATTGCTTGTGAAAGACCTGAGCCAAGTGGACCGGATGATGACTCAAGACCTGGAAGTGCTTCACGGTGTGGGTGACCTTGAAGACGTGAACCGAACTTTCGAAGTGTTTTTAATTCTGAAATTGAAAAGTAACCTGCGTGAGCCATTGTCGCATAAAGTATTGGTGCGATATGACCATTAGAAAGTATCACCCTATCCCGTTCTGCCCATTCTGGATGTCGTGGATTGTGTTTTATAATACGAAAGTATAATGCAGTGAATACATCAGCCATACCAAGTGACCCTGCCGTGTGTCCACTACCAGCCTCTACAAGCATCTTAATAACACTTTCACGTATATCCTCAGCTCGTAACGTGAGCGCCTGTACTTCAACATCTGTAAGTGAATGCATATAACACTAGTATATAGCCAATAGCTAATAGTTGATAGGGAATAATTCACAACAACAACTTGAGTAAGTCATTTGTATATGATAGTGTTTAAAAATATTGCTCATTCTGCGAAGGGATTATCATATGGGTAAGCTGTCCACAAGTGAAATAAGAGAACTGCCTATCGATGACTTGATAGCGTATGTCGAACAACATATACCTCAGGTGTACCTAGATTTCAACAACTTTCATCTTCATTTTCTACCAAATGGGCATAGATGCACGGTACGAAGTTTAGGAAAATGGAACATGAAAATTACATCACCGGAACATTATAAACATAGTGATGTGGCAACCAATCAGACATATGAAGAATTCTACCAGGTGTTAGACCATGTTGTTGAAGAAATTTCTGATATGACATTTCCTGATTTTATTGAAATGTTAATGGAGATAGTGACACTACGACGAAATTCTAAAGGTTTCACAAAAAAGCAAAAACAAAGAACTATTAGCAGGTTTTTTGAGCTACTCAACCCCATTAGAGAAAGATTGTACGCCCTTGGATACAACTGGGACGATCTCTGTCGTTAAACTCTCAAAAATCTGCCCAAGTATACTGGCAGATTTTTATTTTTATATCTCCTCAAGTGTATTAATTACCCCAGCTATATCATCTGAACCGAATATATATGAACCAGAAATAACTGTGTCTGCTCCGGCTTCTTTTACTTTCTCTGCAGTTTCATCATTCATTGCACCATCTACTTGTATATACAAATTAGGACACCATTCTTTTATCTCTTCAATACGTGCAATTACTGATTCATCAAAAGGTTGACCTTGAGCACCAATATCTCGTATACCCATAACCTGAACAAAAACATTATCGTATCTTTCTTCAAAGAATTTAATAAAATTAATATGGTCTTCAAGTGGTGTGTTATTCGAAACAGAAACACCGAGTGCCGTTCCAGTGTGTTCCAAAACTTCAACCAACTCTACCCCGTCTGCTTCAGAAAAATTATCAACATGTGCGACAATACGCGACGCTCCCATATCAATAGCGCGCATCACATATGGCTTCCAGTCGTTAACCATAATATCGAACTCATATTCATAATCAGACGGAAGTTCTTCCCCTCCTTCTGGTAGCCATGTTTTAAGCAGACCGAACTTACCATCACAAAGGTCAATCTGCACACGCGAAACCAAATACTCGAGAGTATTTAATTTATCAATAATTTCATCAAAATTTTTCGGAAGTATTGCTGGAGTGACTTGCATATTCTTTTAGTGATTGTTTTTAGTAAGCTCCTCAATTTGAATGAGGCGATCAACATGTCTCTCATCATGAGAAAACGGAGTAGATAAGAATAAATCAATTGCTTGTATCGCTTCAGCTTCTGTTACAAAACGTGCACCAATAGAAATCACATTTGCATCATTGTGTTCGCGCCCCAACTTCACAAGTTCTAGGTTTCCTCCAGCATATACTATAGCCCTGACATGTCTGAAACGATTCGCAACAATTGCCTCCCCTTGCCCTGAACCACCAAAGATAACTCCGAAAGATGGTGAGTGCATTGCGTCTTTTTGTATATTCTCTGCAGCTTGTGCCATGTATGATGGATATCCATCCCCTGGTTCAAGAGTAAGTGCACCACAATCATAAACTTCATTCCCCTTCTCCTCTAAATATTTCTTAACTTGTTCCTTTAATTCAAACCCCGCATGATCTGTTGCTAAATAAATTTTCATATACTTTAAGTATACCCTTATGTGGGTATTTTATAAAATTTACAACATATTTACACTAAATCAATCAAAATTTCATCTGCATCAATTTCTGTCAAAGTCTTTTCATCCTTAAATGCCAATTTGAATGAAGTATCTGAAATTTTGCCCAGCAATTCCTCAGTTATTTCAACATCGTTATTCTTTGCAGAAGCAACAAGTTTTTCTTTGTTACTTACAAATGAATCCACTAATTTTTCAGCGAGTTGTTTATTCTCAGTAACATTTTTTATAATTGATTTAATTGATGACTTAATGTCGACAATAATCCCATTGATTCTTTCAACATCTTTCTCAACATCATCGCTGACACTTTTGGATAAATTATTGCATCGAGAATTTAAGTCTTTTATTTTTTCTAAATAGTTCTTTTTTGCCTTTTGATCTTTTTCTTTATTATCTGGTAAAGCATTTATAATTCCACGCAAACTTGATATTAAGGATTTTATGTCTTGTACGGAAGATAAGATTTTTTCTTTCTTTTCTGGCGTCATGATTTCTTTCTCTACTGGCTTTTGTTCTACTTTAGGTTTAACTTCTGTTGATGTGTTTGGTGTAGTATTTTCATTTGTTTTAGAAATACTATTTTGTGCCCTTTTTAAAATATCTCCTAATGTAGCTTTTGGTGCTGTATCTTTACTGTAATTATCAACTGATGGATATGTACTGCTTCCTCCGTACATACTAATCCTATTGCTTGTATTTACAGATAGACTTTCTACGTATTCTTCCAAATCATTTAAGTTATCAAAATCTTTATAAAAATTATACCGATAAACAAACCTTTTCATTCTTTTAAATTCTGGCATTTCATGTCCCAAAACCTGACGAGCATCTCCAACACCATCTAGGTTAATAGAAGCATAATAACCCGCATTATCTCGATACATACTAACTGGACTATAATTTACTTTAAATGTTTTCCATCCAATAATTACTTCCTTCGGTGAGTCTCTTTCAATTTCCTCTTCTTTTTCTGCGGATATTAAATCATCTATATATAACTGAAGCTTATCAACATTCGCAACCAATTCTTCATCATTTGTAATATTATTTTCAGAAATTACTTTATCATAAAAATTCCTAAGATAATCTCTTTCCGGTACTGCAAATTCTCCACCAGAACGAATACATAAGTCTTTGTAGTTATTAAAAACATTTTCGTTAGAACGATATATATCTGGCAACAAAAGTAATACGTCTTGCGACATCATCCCCATTTCAATTTCACGACTCTCCTGTTTTATAAACTTACCATTTATTAAAATATTATATATCTGATAATAACTATCCCCTCCGTAACGTTGTTGCGGTTCACCTGATTTGCTTTCTGTCACAGAACCAGGCAATGCTTCTTTTATCTCATCAAGAGTTATTTTGTGACAAACCCTAGCATAAAGTGTTTCTTTTTTAAAAGTCCCTCCCCAACTATTACTAATTTCTTTTTCTGATTTATTTATATTCATAGCAAGAATCAAATCTCCCCCTCGTTTAAATAAAACAGACCCTGGGAAAATTTGTGCTCCATTTAAATATGGCAAATCAGCAACGGGACCATAATGATAACCATTATCGTTACTGAAGAAGATGGAGTCTGGCATACCTGCGAGTAAACATTTTACGATTTTTGTTTTATCTATTTCTTTATCGCCATTTTCTACATTGGTGCCACCCTCCCCTAAGGCACGCAGTAACTGCATTCTGGTTAGTCCCACTTCTTTTAGTGCCTTAATATTAAGTAAATGTTCAAAAGCAAAACCATTATTAAATCTTGATTCTTCCCATTTCTTCCAAACATTTAGAAGTGTTAACACGTCAGAGTCATCAATCTTTAAAGTATTTTGATTCATTGTCTTTCTGTAATTTTCTGCTGTTTCACTTTGGTTATCTGTTCTTCTTGGTCTGACAAAAACTTGCTTGGATGCGGACATCATGGCGCATATATCTATCATTTCTGTAAGACAGTCTAAATGCTTCGCCTCAATAAGCATGCGTGCAAGGTCTGGTCGTAATTGTAATCTAACCATCTCCTGACCAATCTCTGTAATATCTCCATTTTTATCTAATGCTCCTAATCGCGTTAAGTTGGTAACTGCATCATGTATTCTTGCTTTAGACGGATTATCAATAAAATCAAAACCTTCTACATCTTTAATACCCATATCCTTCATCTTTAATACAATTTCACCAAGGTCAAATCTAAGGATTTCTGGTTTTTGAAAAGCGTCCCTACTTTCAAAATCACTTTTGCTAATAAGACGATAACATTTTCCAGGAGATGTTCTTCCTGCACGACCCATTCTTTGATTTAGATTCGCTTGAGATGCCTTAGAAAGAGTTAGTGCATCAATTCCTGTATCGGGGTTATATTCTTTTTGTTTTAAAAGACCAGCATCGATAACATGTTTCACTCCATCAATTGTCACTGATGTTTCAGCAATATTTGTTGATACTATTACTTTTCTTTTTCCATTTTTTGCAAAAATTCTATCTTGATCTTGTGGATTCATTGCACCAAATAATGGCAAGACATTTACAGTTTCTGATGAAATTAATGAATTAATAGAATCTACAGTTTTATTTATTTCTTCCTCCCCTGGCATGAATACCAAAATATCTCCTTCTTCATTGTTATTAATTATTTCCTTAACAATTAATCCCGCCTTTACTGTATAATCATCTCCGTCTGGAACTCCTCTGTATTCCAAATCAACAGGAAAAAGTCTTCCCTCTACTTTTGCAACCGGAGAACTTTCAAAATAATCAGCGAATTTTTGTTCTTCTATAGTCGCAGAGGCTACTACTATTTTAAGTTCACTTTTACCCTTTTCTTTTCTTAATCTTTGAGCTTGTTTAAGTAAACCGAGACCTAAATCAATATTTAAACTTCTTTCATGTGCTTCATCAACCATCACAATATCCAAATCAAGAAGCATTGGATCTTTACGCAACATATTAAGCAGAATTCCGTCTGTCATAAAAGTAACTCTTGTATCTTCTCCAACTTCTCTTTTCTCTCTTGTAATAAGACCAATTTCACCACCAACTAGACCACCTTTCTGTTGAGCAACATATCTAGAAACACTTCTAGCTGGTAATACTCTTGGTGAAGTTACTGCAATTTTTTTATCTGGATATTGCTCCATTAAATAAATAGGTGTCCTTGTTGTTTTACCAGAACCAGTTTCACCAACAACAATAACTGTTTTATTATTATCAATCATCTCCATTACGGAGTCTCGTGACCTATCCATTGGTAAAACATTGTCCAAAATAACTGGTTGTGTTTCTGCGACAACTGAAGGACTTATCTGCTCTTTATTATTTGCTGGTGGTTGATTAAACTTCATAGGATTTATTTAATGAACAAATAAATTCTGAAATTAAAGTAATGTCATTATTTAATTCGATACTTTTATTCTTCATTTCATAAGGTTCAATAACTTCTTCACTGAACTTATCAGAAACAATATAATAACCCCCTTTTCCTTCTATAGATATTTTATTAATAACATTAAAAAGAGAATCGAGGAATTGTTTAATTTCCTCCACATTATAAAAATCTTTCTTTAAAAAAATATTCCTACCTTGGAAACCAGAAGAACTTTTATTTTTTAAATAAAAAATTATGTCCTTGTTGTCTATATATAAATATTCTTCTACTTTTAACATGTGATAAGTATAACTTTTTCTATTGGGTTTTAAAAATAATAAGCGTGACCTTCGGTTGCGCTTATTATTCTGCACGAAAACATACAAACTCTACAAAAAATTCAGAAATTGTTTTAGATACTGGGAGTATATAAATTTTTTAATGAGACATAGTAGACCTACGGCGAATTAAAAATTTCGTAATGACAACGTAGATGAAATAATTTATGACTTTATTGTTTTCCCAACTCTTGAAACATGTTCTACGAGAGTATGAGTATACCCCATTTCATTGTCATACCAAGCAAGAATCTTAACGAGATTACCTCCAACAACGCGAGTCATTTTAAGGTCTGCAATCGAAGCAAATGGAAGACCAAGAATATCACTAGACACTAATTCTTCTTCTGTTACTGCAAAAATATCCCTCCATTGGTCAGTTCTAGAAGCGTCCGTTAGAGCCTTATTAATTTCTTCTACTGTGGTAGGACGCTTTGAAATAAATGTGATGTCTGCAATAGATCCTGCTGGTGTAGGGACGCGAATAGACACCCCATCAAAAAGCCCCTCAAGGCTCGGAAATGCCTTTGTAACAGCAATTGCTGCCCCAGTCGACGAAGGTACGATATTCTGTGCAGCAGCACGTCCTTCACGAAAATCTTTCTTATTAGGACCATCTACAATACCTTGTGATGCTGTATATGAGTGAACGGTGTTTAATATAGCTTTTTCGATTCCAACAACTTTGTCCAAAATAGCAATTACAGGTGATGAAGCATTTGTTGTACAAGAAGCATTCGATGTAACTTGAGTAGTTCCGAACTTCTCTTCATTTACACCAAGAAGAATTGTCTCTCCGGGAACGGAAGTATCCTCACCTTTCTTTGCTGGTGCAGAAATAACAACTGCCTTTGCACCACCTTTTATGTGAGCTGAGGCTTTATCATATGCTACGAATAGCCCAGTAGACTCAACAACCACATCAACTTCATTTGCTCCCCAAGGAATAAGTGCAGGGTCTCTTTCTTGAATAACCTTTACTCTCATATCTTTTTCTCCTTCAACGACAAGATATTGTTCTTTTATATCATCATGAACTTCTGCATGTACATCAAAATGTGACACGCGGTACACTGTGTCATACTGAAGAAGATATGCAAGATTGTGTACATCTCCTAAATCATTAATAGCAACTACTTCCATATCATCTCGCTCGAGTGCAACTTTAAAGAAAGCACGTCCGATGCGACCGAAACCATTTATTCCAACTCGTATTTTTTTATCCATATCAATCTAGTATACAGGGACTAATAGCTTGGGACTAGTTGATAACCATTAAGATTGCCGTAAAAACACAAAACCCCTTACAATCAAGTAAGAGGTATTACACAAGTTGGCGAACGCAAGGCGTTTTTATCAAGCCTAACTTTATGTATGTGATGATGCTGTATATGTCTTTATACAACCAAGACACCTGATGCGATACTACTTAGTTCTCGTAACTGATGCTTCCTTCCTGTTCATCGAGCGTTGGCTTTCTTGCTGACGAAAGAACAATTGGATCACAACATTCTATGATATGACGGATATAATTCATCCTGTTATAATCATAAAAAGCAGGATCTTCTTGATACGAAGGTAGATTTAATTGATACTCGGCGGTAAAGTCATTTGTCTCATTTCTCATCTTTTGTTTCCCTTTCTTTTAAAGTGCAACATCATAAGCACCATGCCTATGACATTGTAATACTATCATAATCCCTCTAAAAAACAACTAAAAAATGGCTTCTGTGTAAATTGTTTCTTCTTTTACACCACCTTCTTTTAGTCCTTTCCAAAAGTCACGAACAAACGGGATAGAGCCACATATAAGAAATTCTTTATTTTCTATATTTTTTGTTTCTTCTAGAATATCAAAGACTTTTATTCTTTCATTTTTTATCCCCTCTTCATTAACATCCTGCTGAGTAATATAATTTTTAAATTTAAAAAAACCATTCTCTTGTTGTACTTTTTTTAATTCATCTCCAAAAACAATATCACTAACATTCTTATTACTATTAAATAGAAACATTTCTCGTTTTTTGTTTTTTGCAACGGAGTCCATAATTATACTTCGAAACGGTGCAATCCCCATCCCTCCTGCAATCATAACGAGTGTCGTATTTTCTTCTTCACTATAAAAATATCCATACGGAAGTGACGCTTCTACTTTATCTCCCGTATTCATAGCACATAATTTATTTGAAAATTGCCCAACACCTTTTACAGTAATATTAAGGGTTTGTTCATGTGGCGCACTTGATATGGTATATGCCTTACCTTCAGCGTTTCCAGCATCATCAAAGTAAACTGTAATGAATTGTCCGGCATAATACTTTGGAACACCAGCATCACATGACAATCTCAAAGTAAAAACATTTTTGGTTTCTTGTATTTTTTCTTTGACAGTATATTTTATTCTATTTTCTTTCATACTCTTCTATTGCTTCACGTAATGCGAGATGCGACAACACCGAACAATGGTATTTTCTATCTGGAAGTCCTCCTAATCTATCAATAATTGCTTCTGGTGTTAATCTTTTTGCTTTACTCAGTTCCATTCCTCCTTTTTCTGTCACCATAACTGACATCATTGATGTTGAAGCAATAGCAGACGCACAACCAAATGTCCTCCACTTACATTCTGTAATAACTTTTTTATCCTTATCTACTTTTACCCAAACCGCCATCATGTCACCACAAAGTGGGCTACCTGTTACCCCAAGCCCGTCAGCGACATAGTCCTTATCATCAACTAAAATATTTTGTGGACGAAAAAAATGCTCTTTTACAGCATCACTATATAGCCAGTTTTCTCCATCACATTTATTATATTCATTTATTGTCATAGATTTATAGTTAATGATGACATACTTTTTAGTCTTTTTACAATACCCGATAATTCATTTACGAAGTAATCCAAATCCTCTTTTGTCGTATCCTTTCCTAAAGAAATACGAATACTGCCGTGCACAAGATTAGATTTAGAATCAGCAGATTCTCGACTGTGCTGTAAATTAATTGCATGTAATACATGTGAAACCTCCAAATCATGCGATGAGCAAGCTGAGCCGGTAGACACTTGTATTCCAATTTCATCCAACATAAGAACAATTGATTCACCTTCTATAGATGGAATAGAGATGTGCACATTGTTTGGCAAACGATTAATTGGGTGCCCGTTTAAAACTATATCATTAATATATTCTCTTAAAATTTTTATCAAATAATCACGAAGTGCAGTTAGCCTTTCGAACTCTTTCACTCTTTTTTCTTCAACCATTCTAAGTGATTCACACATTCCAACAATAAGTGGAACACTTTCAGTTCCGCTACGTAGACCCTGCTCTTGTCCACCACCAAAAATAATTGGTTCAATATTTATATTTTCTTTTTTATATAGTACCCCTATACCTTTGGGACCGTATATTTTGGACGCATTGATTGTCATTAAATCGACTCCGAGAGTTTGTACATTTATTGGTAATTGTCCTGCTGCTTGGCATGCATCGGTGTGGAAGTATGGACAACCATTAGCTATTGGCATTTGGCTTTTTGTTTTATTAATTCTATTTCCTAGTTCTACTATTGGTTGTATAGTCCCTATTTCATTATTCGCATACATCACAGAAACTAGAATCGTTTTATCCGTTATCATTTTCATAACTTCATCCACATTAACTATTCCATATTCATCTACTGGAATATATTCCAAGACAAAACCCTCTTTTTCTAATTGCTTCGCTGAATCTAATACTGCCTTGTGCTCAATTGATGAAATAAGAATATGGTTCCCGTGTTTTTTATTATCTCTAGCAATACCTAAAATTGCCAAGTTATCCGACTCTGTTCCCGAACCAGTAAAAATAATTTCAGAAGATTTAGCTCCAATGATTTCGGCAACACCCTGCCTTGCACGCTCTATAATATGCTTTGATTTTCTCCCAATTTCGTAGACGGACGACGGATTACCATATTCACCACCAAAATATGGCAACATTTTTTCTAGCACCCGCATATCAATAGGTGTAGTTGCAGCATTATCTAAATAAATTAGACGTTTCATTTCCATATTTTATAGCATGACATATTTTATCGAACTCCACAAAACTGAACATACTTGGTGAGGTTTTTTTGAAATTCAGCAAATTCTTCATCATTATATGTGGTTTTTTTGATAAATTGAGGGTTAAGAATTTTAGACGGGATAAATTTTTGTAAATAATATTTTTTAGCTCCTTTGATTTCTTTTGCAATTTCTTCGATGTCTTCCGGCGATAACATCACTTTCAAAACAGTTGTACGGAACTCATACTCCACATCTGAATTCATAATAAGAGATATACTTTTCTTAATTGATTCTATATCGACAGGACGAGAAACTGTCTGACTATATTTTGCAAGTGGAGACTTTACATCCATTGCTATATAGTCCACTAATTTTTTATCAATAGCTTGTTTCAAAAAATCTGGATTGGTGCCATTTGAATCTAACTTAACAAGGAAACCTCTATCTTTAACTTCCTTCATGAAGGAGAGAAGTTTGTCCCCATGTATAGTTGGCTCTCCCCCTGTTATAACTACACCATCTAGCATTTTCTTTCTACTCTCAATAAATTCCAAAATTTCTTTTTCAGAAAATCTATGTGTCACTGTTTCATCAACTAATTCTGGATTGTGGCAATATGGACACCTAAAATTACATCCAACTGTATAGACCATACAAGCTATCTTTCCTGGATAGTCTATAAGTGTACATTTTTCAAATCCTCCGAATTCCATTTTATTTTATCTTAACCGAAACAGTGACGGGTTCTTCAACGCATACTGGGGATACTTCTCCTGGAATATACATTTCACGAATATCATACTCTGCTTTTTTCGCATCATTCCATTGACTAACAGGACGCAAGTAACCAACAACACGTGAATATACTTCGCATGTACTTGTACAAGTTGGGCAAGAAAAATGTTCGCCTGAAATATAACCATGTGTACCACAAACACTGAAAGTTGGTGTGATTGTAAAATATGGCAATCTATAATTCTCACAAATCTTCTTCACTAAATTCGGCACAGCCTTGTAATCAGTCATACGTTCACCTATGAAAAGATGTATAACTGTTCCACCGGTATACTTCGTCTGTAGACCATCTTGGATATCAAGTGTCTCAATAATGTCTTGTGTATAGTTAACTGGAAGATGTGATGAGTTAGTATAAAATGGCTGAGCCCCCAACTTAACTTCTGGTTCGTTTGCAACAATAATATCTGGATACATCTTCTTGTCACGAGCAGCGAATCTGTATGTTACCCCTTCTGCTGGAGTTGCTTCCAAGTTATATAAGTTACCTGTTTCTTGCTGATATGAAATCAGTCGATGACGCATGTGATCTAGAACTTCACCAGCCAATACTCTACCATCTTCTGTACCAATATCTTCACCTATAAGATTAAGAGCTACTTCATTCATACCAATGAGTCCAATTGTAGAGAAATGGTTTTTCCAATATTCACCAAAACCTTTTTTGATATTTCTTAAATAGAACTTTGTATATGGGTACAGATTAGCCTCTGTTAATCTTTCAATAAGTTTTCGCTTAATTTCTAGACTTTCCTGTGCGATGTCCATTTGCTTATCAAGTTTTTCATAGAAGTCTGCTTTTGCTTTTACAAGATCATCTTTATTCTTACTCTTCGCAACATATGAAAGTCTAGGTAAGTTAATAGTCACTACTCCAACTGAGCCAGTTAGAGCGTTCGCACCGAATAGTCCACCTCCACGACGATCTAGTTCTTCTAGGTCAAGACGAAGACGGCAACACATTGATCGAGTATCTTCTGGTTTCATATCTGAATTAACAAAGTTACTGAAATATGGAATACCGTACTTTGCTGTGATTTCCCAAAGGCCCTTCAATTTTTCATTTTCCCAGTTAAAATCTTTTGTAATATTAACTGTCGGAATTGGGAATGAAAATACTTTTCCGGTTGCGTCCCCTTCTGCCATAACTTCAAAAAAAGCTTCGTTCAACATATCCATTTCAGCTTGGAAATCTCCATACTTTTCCTTTTGTTGCTTGCCTCCAATAATTACAGGCATATCTTTGAAGTTTGGTGAAGGATTAAGATCAAGAGTAATGTTTGAGAATGGTGTTTGGAAACCAACACGAGTTGGCACATTCATATTGAACACAAACTCTTGAATGGATTGTTTCACTTCCTTTTGTGTAAGATTGTCATAACGAATAAATGGCGCGAGTAATGTATCGAAGTTAGAAAAAGCAATAGCTCCAGCTGCTTCACCTTGCATTGTGTACATAAAATTCACAATCTGACCAATAGCTGTACGAAAGTGCTTTGGTGGAGCTGATTCAATTTTATCGGTAACACCTTTAAATCCTTCAGTGAGAAGATCCATCAAATCCCAACCAACACAATAAATTGCAAGTGTGCCAAGGTCATGTATATGAATATCTCCATTTTCATATGAGTCACGAATTTCCTTTGGATAAATTTTGTTCAACCAATATGTCTTACTAACTTCTGAGAATAGATAATTGTTCAGTCCTTGAAGAGAGTATCCCATATTACTATTCTCTTTTACCTGCCAGTCTAATTTATCAAGATAATTATCAACAAGACCGAGAGATGCCTTGGTTGCGAACGCTCTCATCTCTGCGTGCTGTTCACGATAAACAATATATGCCTTAGCAGTTTGCTTATATCTAGAATGCATCAAAATCTGCTCAACAGCATCTTGTATTTGCTCAACATTAGGGAAATTACTGTATTCTTTATTTTCTATATATGCGACTATTTGCTCAGTTAAATCTCGGGCCTCATCATCTCTAAATTCTCCTGTTGCCTTACCAGCTTTTGCAACTGCGTGAACAATCTTTTCCTTGTCAAAAACTTCTGTTTTTCCGTCTCTTTTTGTGATTTTTGTGAGTTTAGCCATATATAAAACTTAAATAAATAATAAAGGTTATACTACTAATTATGCTTCGATTTTGATACTCTCGCAACCAAAAAAAGTGGATATAAATTTACCTTACAAGACAATATTTTATTTAGAAAAAGTATTTACAAAATCAAAAATTGGTTTATTGAAAAGAGAGGGTTTTTAGGAAGTCACAAGGTACAGGTCACAAATCTGCCTCGCTTTGCTCGAAGCAGATTCGCGACCCCTAATCGATTCCTCACGCAAATGACGCAGGTCATTTCAGGAATCGGTCACCTCGTCTCGTTTTATGAGTACATAAAACATGAGACTCCTCGACCCCTATTCGATTCCTCACGCAAATGACGCAGGTCATTTGCTGTGGTCCCGCAAAATACAAAATCCTACAAATTTAATTTGTAGGATTTTGTATTTTGCGGGCCCACGAGGAATCGAACCTCGACCAACGGATTTGGAGGCCGTTGTTCTGCCACTAAACTATAGGCCCGTGTGCTCACTATTCTAACATATAATTTGTAAATTATATCGAAAAGAAAAAGAAGTAAAATAAAAACCTGTGCAATGCACAGGTTTTTATTTTACTTCTTTGTTTCCTTAAAAGTAATATGCTTACGAAGTTTCTTTGAATACTTCTTAAGTTCAATTTTACGAGTTACAAGCTTCTTGTTCTTTGCAGTCCAATAAACTTCCCCTGTTTCCTTATTCTTTAACTGTATGAGACGGTCTTGTGCTTTTGACATAGTTACAGGATTATACGCTTTTTTTGGCTAAATTGCAAGGTTTTCACTAAAATACTTTACTAAATCAGCAATTGGAACACGCACTTGTTCCATAGTATCCCTATCACGCACAGTTACAGCATTATCAGTCAAAGTATCGAAATCTACAGTTACACAGTACGGTGTACCGATTTCGTCCTGTCTACGATATCTTTTACCGATTGATTGAGTATCATCATATTCTACAAAAAACTTTTTAGATAGTGTTTTCCAAATTTCTTTCGCAGGACCTGACAACTCTTCTTTCTTTGATAATGGCAACACTGCGACTTTAACTGGAGAAAGACGTTTATCGAATTTAAGAACTACACGAGTTTCGTCGTTTACGATTTCTTCAGTATAAGCGTTATCAATAAAAGCTAGTGTCATACGTGCTACACCAACTGATGTTTCTACGATATGCGGCACAAATCTTTCTTTTGTCGCTTCATCAAAATATGACAAATCTGTTCCTGAGAATTTACTATGTTGAGTCAAATCAAAATCCCCCCTTGCATGTATTCCTTCCATTTCTTTAAATCCTCCCAACATCGCATAATTATATTCAATATCATATGCATCGGACGCATAATGTGCTAGCTTCTCATGTTTGAACCAATTTAATTTATTCTCTGGGATACCATAATCAAGGTAAAAATTCCATCTATCCTTGTGCCATCCTTCAAAAATATCCCCTGTTTGTGATGGATGATGAAAGTATTGCATTTCCATTTGCTCGAACTCACGGGTACGGAATACGAATTGCTTAGCTACAATTTCATTACGAAAAGCTTTACCAATTTGTGCAATACCAAATGGTAGCTTTGGGTGTAGCGAGTCGATGGTATTTTTATATTCCAAATAAATACCACCACATGTTTCTGGTCTAAGATATACAACATTTTCTTCAGACAATGCGTCCGTTGGTGAGCCGAGATTAGACTTCACCATAAGTGAGAAGACTTTCGCCTCTGTCACATCTGCACTAGAACAGTTTGGACAAGCAAGTTTTTTGTCGGCTCGCAATTTATCTAATTCTTGATTAATAAATTCAAGTGGTTGTTTATCAGCATTAATACCGAAACCTTCAAGAAGATGATCTGCTCGAAAGCGACTCTTACATTTCTTGCAATCTATTTGTGGGTCATTGAATCCATCGACGTGCCCGGACGCTTTCCAAGCCATTGGATGCATAAAAATAGCGCTGTCTAACAATACAACGTCCATACGTTCTTGTGCAATACTCTTTTGCCACGCATTTTTTACGTTATTAAGAAGAAGTGTCCCATAATGTCCATAATCATACACACCAGAGAACCCGCCGTAAATTTCAGATGATGCAAAAATAAATCCCCTCCTTTTACAAAGAGAGACTATTGCTTCCATACGAGCTTGAGAGTCATTTGTATTCATATTTTATAATACTAACATGGATAGATGTTAGATTCTAGATATTGTCTTTTTGATAAAATATAAATCTATTTTCTGAAATCTAATTTGTCCCCAATTCTCCAAAAATACTACCGAATAAACTAAGAACACCACCAACTGAAAGAATTATAAAAAGTCCGACCATCCCCCACAATAAATGGTCTTTACCTGTATTCTTCTCTGCAGGATTTCTCATATCATAAATAAACTTTGCTACACCATACAAAAAATAAATAAAAGTTATGGCTGCAACCAATTGATATAGTGGGCTGAAAATTTCAGTAACTATTTTTCCTAATATAACATCAGCATTTTTTTCCATATAATTTTAGTATACCTTAATTGGTGGATAAGAGTTTTAATATGATCTACATAGGTTAGTCATATGTAAACTATTTCATTTTTGGCATTTCAAGAGCTGGTATACTGCCGCCAACTCCTGTCCCTAAAATGTTGGCCATGAGTCCAATAATTCCCCAAACAGAAACCATAACGAATAGAGCTAGTATAGAATAACCCATACCTTTCAACCCCTCTTCTCTTTTTCCTGGACTTTCATCCCCTTTCCAAATATATTGAACCAAATACCAAAAGAACGCTAACAGTCCGAGACCAATCATAAGTACACCAAGTCTAGATACAGCTAATTGAGCTAAACCAATAAGTCCAAGAACAGGGCCATTGTTGAATCCTAACCCTTGTGAATTACTAACGCTGATGGAAAAAGGTTTACCCCCGACAGTGCCACCAACACTTCCTCCGATAACTTGTGCCTGTGCAAGAACAAGACTACTTAGAACTACAATGTACATGCTGATTATTATTTTTTTCATATTTATTTAAGTATAACTTAGTTTTTAAAGAGTGTCTAAAATAATAATGTTAGTATCTAGTGTGTTGGTAGTTAGGAAGTGTATAGACAAAAAACCCCACATCATGTGGAGTTTTTGTAATATATATAATTATCGATTTGGAGTCGGAATTGCCGGAATTGGAACTGCTCCACCTTGACCGATACCTAACATTCCACCTAAAGCTCCGATAATACCCCAAATTGAAACCATTACGAATATTGCAAGAATAGAATAACCCATTCCTTTAATACCGAGATTCTTTTCATCAGCACTATCTCCTCCTTTTACAATAAACTTAATAAGGAACCAGAAGAATGCAACTACTGCTACACCAACAGCAAAAATACCTAAACGAGAGACGATGTCTTGTGCAAGCCCAAGAAGACTAAGTAGTGGTCCGCCATTTACTTGTCCCTGTACAGCGTTTTGTCCGATACTTAAAGTACCCCCATTTACACCAATACTCACCTGAGCAGAAGCAATCATAATACTACCTGCAACTAACGAAATTAAAGATAAAGCTTTTTTCATATATATATTATTATCCTTTAAGTATACCTTGACGTTTGGACTTTGCAAGGATAGATGGGGATAAGGGTAGCATGTAGAAATTATAGCCAAAGAAAAAAGAGAGGCATCCTTACTCGCAGCATCGCGATTAAGGCAATGTGCGAGAGGAAAACCTCTCTTGTTGTGTCATTTACGTATGACTACGGATTTGATATGGTTGTCTCCAGTTGTTTACTACTTTTCTCCCCATTTTTTGATTTGATCAATAATCTTTTTGAGCAAAAATACAAGAAAAAAGCCGAGCGCAATAACCATTACTATGCTGAACAAAACTTGAAGACCTTTTTGGTTGAAATTCAAGATGCGAATATGAGCATTATGCAGAGCATTTCCTGCATTTTGTGCACCATTCCCGATTGCACCTATTACTCCACTCACACCATTCATTATCCAATCAACCAAAGTAGGAAGAATCATGAGAAATATTGCCAACAGAAGCACGTAACCGAGAGCGGTTCCGAGTTTTTGGGGAAATGTTTTCTCTGCTTTATTTTCTCCTGCCATGATGCGTTCTCCTTTCGAGAGATTAGTTTATATTGGCGTAACCACCATTTTTGATGAGGACTAAAACTGGCTTACCTCTGTGCTTATCAAGAAACTCGCGACAGAGTGAAACTGTTTCGGTGTTACCTCCAGTGTTACCACATTTGTAATATTTACCTGAGTAAACATCATTTCTGTAGTTGTTGCCTGAAATATCTTCGACCGCAACAAGGAGCTGATACTTTTCAGCATCAAACTTTTTTACCGCAGTTTCGATTTGGAACAAAGCACAACCAGAGGTTAAATGCAGGGACTGCCCGGCACCCAATTGCTGAATACTAGCATTTGCAATACCTGTATCCCTCTCTTCAGGTGTAGAACAATTGAACATTGACCCATACACAACTGTTTTTGAATCAGGTACACTTGCTGACTCATTTACATCTGAAGGTTTTGGCAATAATGAGTTCGTTACTGCTTTTATTACTTGAGGTTGCTCTTGCTTTGACGAAAGATAATCAGCAACGAATTTTTGCGTGAACATAAAAACAACACACAAAACAAGAAACAAACCAATATACATAAAAATCTTGTATTCTTCTCTCGTGAAAAATGGTTCTTTGTCAGATGAGTCGGGCCCTTTACCGCCTCCACCACCTGGCCCACGTGAGCCACCTTTTCCACCACCGCCCGGGCCATCATCACCTGCTCTTGCAGAAGGTTTGGTTGAATCTGGCGTTTGAGGTGTTTGGGGAATAAAACTTGGAGGCATTTCTGGACTCGCGGCGGCTGCTCTTGTTTCGCTGATTTGTTTCAAAAAAGCCTCTTCGTTTGGACTTCTTACGGATTTACCGGACATTTAATTACTCCTTCAAAAAAGTTTTGGAATTTGTTCACATAAACATGTTAAACAACATCTAAACAAACGCTACACTATATTTATGTAATTGTCAATAAAAGTTTAGCTTTGTTATTATTCTGAACAAACACCATCAGAACCCATAGCTCCACCTTTTATTTCACAATTACATGTTTCTACAGAACTTCCATTATCAACGCAAGTTTGAAGAGCTGATTTAGTTCCCTTTACTGAATTATTACTACCTGTGGAACAAGAATTGTCAGTAAGATTCCAAATACCTCCACTTGCTTCACAATTACATGTTTCTACAGAACTTCCATTATCAATACAAGTTTGAAGAGCTGATTTAGTTACTCCACCAGTATTATTATTACCTGTAGAATTAGTTACACCTCCAGTATTATTATTACCAGCAGACTGTGCACCATTTTGAGCAGAAGGAACTGTCCCTGTTCTAAAATTGAAACTTGGTATATCAATAGTAGTTACATCTTTTCCTTGGAATAGAATACTTTGGCCCAGTTTTATTATTCCATAAACAGAGAACATAACGAAAAGTGCGATAAGCCCCCATTTCATAAATTCACCACCAACTTGTACCCCTTTTCCATCACCTTGTCTCTTAGCCCAGATGTACTCGATAATGCCGTAGAAAAAGGCAAGTAAGGCTACTGAAAGAGCAAGTGTGCCTAAAGCTTTTACAACTGTTGAAGTAAATAATTGAATAAGTATCGCAGTTGCCCCTATTCCTGTAATTGCGTCCTGCACGGTTACTGTACCTGTTACAGCAAAAGTGACTAGTGGTGTAAGAATTATACTAGTAAAAATGACAGCTTTTATTATAGGTGATTTTTTCATAAATATAATTAAAGTGTACACTATAAGGCTTTTAAAATGCAACGAACTACTTTAGTTGAATGTTTGGAATATTAATTGTATTAACTTCTTTCCCTTGAAAAAGAATACTCTGGCCAAGATTTATAATTCCATAAACTGAGAACATAACAAACAGTGCAATGAGTCCCCAAACCATGAACTTATTCCCATCTCCTAGAGCCTTTTCGTCTCCTTTTCTTCTTGCCCAAATATATTCAATAAGTCCATACAAAAATGCTAGCAAACCTAGCGCAAGAAAAAGGCCACTTAATGCGCTTATTACACTATTTGTAAAAGTACTAACTAAAGATGCAAAAGTTTCTGAACCAGAACTTATCCCCGCGAAGGAAACTGTTGGGCAAATAATAAATAATATAAAAATGATTGCTTGTTTGATGTTATTTTTTTTCATATACATTATATTTAAATTATTTTATTAATAAATTTAATATTTTCTTTAATTACTAACTCAGTTACTGGTATAACCATTGAGGTTGATGGAACTATTTTTTCTACTGACCCTCTAAGCGCAAGAAGGAATCCTTGTATAACAAAAACAACGAATGTTGATATAACTGCCCACATAAGTAATTTATGTGTCTTCATTAACTTCTCAGGAGCTCCTTGTGCCAAAACATAATTAAACCCGGTCCACACCCATATAGCAATTAATGCAGGGTAAATAAAGAACTTTAAAACTAACTTAAGGCCATTCAAAATAAAATCGTACAAACTACAAACGCCGAGCGGGTTAGGTAGTCCAGCAGTACCACATGATGTTGGCGTTGGTGCAGTGTTTGAGGTTGATGTTGATACAGGAGTTGGTGTTGGTGTTGGTGTTGGTGCAGGAGTTGGTGTTGGTTGAACTACTGCAGGTAACTCTGGCAACAATTCTACGCAATAATTTGTATAACATGCCCCGTTTTTATTATCATCAGTTAAACAAGATCTACCCGTCCCTGCACTTCCACCACAATTACCAATCGGGACTTGTGATCCGACAGTCATAATTTCTGAACATTGACTTGATCCAGTGCAAAAACCAGCTTTGTCATCATTAGTTATACAGGGATTACCTTGTGGCTTATTTGGGCAAGCATTTTTTGCTATTGGGGCTGCATATGCTCGAGTAATTGTCATTTCTGAAGAAATTGACTTTAGGAGTTCAAGAGGGAAGTCTTTGACACCTAAATACTTAAGCATGGCCATAAATATTCCACCGAATAATGCTACGACAATTATAAAGCCTAATATTGCTTGTGTAACTTTACCTATAGCTTCTTTGTAAGCATTAGCATTCCCTTGTGCCAACTGATAATACGCAACAACGAATCTATACATAATAAAAATTACAAGAAGTGGAAGACCGAGTGCAATAATGGTACTAAAAATACCTTTGAATATTATTGCTAAATCCTTTACCCCACATTTTGTTGCTAAAGTAGAACCACACAAAGTATCTCCTGAAATTGATGTTTGAGCATACGCGTCTATTCCATTAAAAGCAACAATAAAGAAAAATACAGTTAGGGTAAGTGTTAAAAAATGGTGACGCTTCATATGAAAATAGTATAACAGGGATATTTGTTAGAAACTAGATTATTATTCGTTAGGACGTTCTTCGTTATTAGAATTTTAACTACTAACCCCTAACGACTAACTTCCTAACTTGTTACTTTATTGGAGTATACAGGTCTTGAAGACGAGCCACAAATGAGTTGGCGGCATCGGTTACTCCTTGTCTATTATTTAGAACATCAGAAATCATGATTGAAATATAGTTAGTAGATTTATCAGAATAAGTATCATACCAACCACGAGCAACTAGCATACTACTAGCTATTACAGAACTTAACCCTGGAGTTGCAGCATAGTTACGAAAAGCAGGTACTCCTCCGACAATTGCTGCAATAGTTGGAGATATACCCCCTCCTGCGAATTGCCCCTCAACAACAAAAGCTACACTTGGATTCTTCGAGGTTTTTAAGGTTGCTATACCGTACATACGCATACCTGTAGCAAAAGTATTATTCCCTCTTGATTGAGGAAATCCTGTCATCTCAATCTCAGCTCTTGGGTTACGAGCGCGCAATGTTTCTAATTCTCCAGAATAACCAATATACATGGCGAGCTTTTCTGATACGAACATATCATCTGCCTTACCTTGAAATTCATTCCATGAATAAGTACTTTGTGTTGGGTCAGCAAATTGTGTGAAGAATTGTGTTACTGATGTTAAAGGATAAATACTACTTTCTTCTGTAACAGGCTCATTCGCAATTACACTCATATACATTTCACCCATTTGATTATACTGAGGAAGTACTGGTATTTGCCCCAACTGACCAACAATTGCCATAATAATATCTTTAGCATATGGAGTATTCGGTGCACCGAGCGCTATACCTGACTCAGTGAACTGACCCTTGCTATTTTTTTGTGTAAGAACTGGAACCATTTTCACAACATCGTCCCAATCAGCTGGCGGATTAATAATTGAATGTTTTGAAAATAATGTACGATTATAAAAAAGCACCATTGGTTCAATCGACACAGGAAGAGCGAGCGCTCCATATGGCGTATAAAAAACAGAAGCGCCTCCTACATAACCATCCTTGAATTCCTTTTCACCTAGTGAAGCGACTGGAATTGGATAAATTCTTGAAGCCTGTGAAAGTATTGTTTGATATGGTGCCAAAATCAAATCAGGACCATTACCATTGGCAAGAGCCTCTAATAATTTCTGATTAAATACTTCTTCACGAACCTCCCGATAAACAACACGGTACGTTTTAGCTTGAGGATTGAACTCTTGAACTATTGCATTCATTGGACCTTCTGGTAGTGTTCCCCAAATAAGCACTTCACCTTGTGGTGTGTCTTTTTTATTTCCAATATCAATTTTACCTGAAAAAATAAGCATCGCGAAAACTGCCGCAAAAATACCAACACCAAGTAAAATTTTGGATACCATATAAAGATAGTATACAGTACACAATCAAAAGTTTTTAAAGTCTAAAGTCAAAAGTGGGGACAAAATACAATGCAAGCACTTCGTGGTTGCATTGTATTTACTTTATGGACTTTATAAACTTTACACTTTATGGACTTTTGACTAACTAATCGCTATAAATGCATAATGATAACTTCCCGCTTGTAATCTTTTTAGTATTCTAAAATTATTATCTACAACCAGCTTTTCTGCATACAACTCATCAATTATATGATCTCTGTGTGGACCAAGACCTCCGTGACTATCGCTCCATTCTACAATTAGTAACTGCCCTTCTGGTTTTAAAATTTTTGAAATATGTAAAAGTAGCGAATTAATGTTACCTAATTGAAAAAGTACATTAGACACCACAACCGCATCCAAACTATATCCATCAATTGGAATATGTTGCTCAACATCAGCCCAAAGCATATCAACATTTTGTATACCTCTCTTCTCAAGAGTTCCTGCAAGTGTATGCAATGCTTCACGGTGTACATCAACCGCATAAACATGACCCATTTCTCCAACTTCTTGTGCAAGAGCAATGGTGTATACACCAGTTCCACAACCAATATCTGCGACTCTATCACCTGGTTTCAAATATAATTCACGAATAAGATGTTCTGGAGTTAGGAATGACATATTAACAGTATATAGTTACTGGTTACTAGTTACTAGTGGATACAAGACAATTAGTGTAAATTTTCGCTAGTATTTTTTTCTAAATCCTCTAACGCTTGTTTAGTTAAAACTCTTTTTTCTATTTCTGCTATAAAGCCAGCATAAGTTTTTACATCCCTGTCAGAGAATAAACCTTTATGTTCCTCCATAGCATCCCTTAATGCCCTTAAATTTTCAGCGGTATATTCTGGAGTGAATTCAATATTACTTCCTGGTATTTTACCTGGGCTTATTAAACTTTTTGCCTCTTCAACTGTCATAGTTCCAACACCTGGTACAATTATTTTTTCAACTCCACCATTGTTGCCAACATTATCACTATTTGTAAAATCCAAACTTCTATTTTGTTCCATATTCATATATTAATAGTATACATTAAAACAAAAGAGTAATCATTTCGTTATAACTCTAAATTACACACATTTGCAGAATACATTAAAAAAATATAGTATGCATTTGGAGGGAATTTTCCCAGAATCCATAAGGAGGAAGTTGCTATGAGTAACACAGATCCAAAGTGGCCAAAAAGTATTACCCTGATACGTCACGGTGAATCAGCGTATAACATCTTGCGTCACAAGAAAGAAAATGATGCTTTGTACCGCGCGTTCAAAAAGGCATTTGAAAAAGACCACACCTCAAAAGAAACGAGGACTCTTGCTGAAAAAGTTCGCATCAAATTCGCTCTAAATGTTAGCGACTATGATACGCCACTTACTGATGAAGGGTTGCGTCAATCAATAGAAACTGGAAAAGGTATTAGTGAAATTATACCGATACCTGATGTAGTTATTTGTTCACCATATCTGCGTACAAAACGCACGTTGGATGGAATTAACCTTGGTAGTTATTGGCGAATTGATCCAAAAATAGTAATTATGGATGACCGTGTTCGCGAACAAGAACATGGCCTATCACTTCTTTACAATGATAAGCGAGTTTTTTACACATTTCACCCCGAGCAAAAAGAGTTGATGGAATTGCTTGGTCCGTATTGGTATCAGTATCCACAAGGAGAATCAGTCGCAGAAGTAAGGGACAGAATACGTCTAATGACAGATACAATCATACGCGAATACTCAGGTTTACACGTTCTCATAATCACACATCATCTGACCATTCTCTCGATACGGGCAAATTTCGAAAGAATGTCTCCAGAACAATTTCTTGAAATCGATGAAAAAGAAAAGCCAATCAATTGCGGGGTTACTATGTATAAATGTAATCCAAATAAAGGAAAGAAAGGAAGGCTTGAACTTGAATTCTATAACAAACGTTTTTATTGAGATCATCTTGATTCATTATCGCTACCAAATAGGTAGCGATTTCTTTTTGTTGCAATGTTTATTTTTAAAATCTCTAATTTTTAATTACTAGAAATAAAAAAGCCACCAAGAAAATCATGTTCTCTGGTGGCAAACTTTACGTTTTATTAAAATTATCTAAACCCTAGAAGGCAAATTACGGTGGACATTTCCCTTATTCCACCCAAGCACAAAAGTTTTGTCAGAATCTACTGGTAAAACACCTCCTCGATAACCGACAGCATAACCAGAGTCAAACAAGTTCCGTTTTGTTTTTTCTTCATTACCATCAGGTCTGGTTGGGCAACTTATATCATGCCCGGTGGGTAACCCACAATAATAACAAACATTGCGGTGCATCTTCATCTCCTAAGTTTGATTGTATAGTACCACTCAAAAAATACACTACCATGTTTATATAAGATAGTCAATGAAGCGTTGATAAGCAACCCAAATACAAAAGCGCGTCTTACGACGCGCTTTTGTATTTGTATTAAGTTTTCGTATTTTCATTTTTACCACCAACCTCTGAACTTGAGAGTTAGAAAGTCAGAAATTATTCCAGATGCGAGGCGTTACAGATTTTTGCGACCAAGATGTACGAAAAGTACATTGCGGAAGCAAAAATCTGTAGCAACAAAGCAGATGGGATGATTTATGACTTTATAACAAATTGAAGGAAGCGAGTGTATCCCCTTCACGAAGTTTCATAATACGTACACCTTGTGTATCACGTCCTAAAGTTGGAATAGAAGTTAATTCTGTACGAATCACTTGTGAATCCTTTGAGACTGCGAGTAATTCCTCATTCTCTCCGGTAACTACACGCGCAATCATGAGTTTTCCAGTCTTTTCTGTTACCTTAACTGTCTTGATACCACTACCACCACGCTTTTGTATCTTGTATTCAGAAAGTTTTGTCTTCTTTCCATAACCATTACCTGTCATAATCAAAAGCTCCGCGCCTTTTGTTCCACCAGGAATTTTGTCAGACGCAACGATCACATCACCTTTATCTAATTTCATTCCGATAACCCCTGCTGCTGTACGCCCCATTTCGCGAACATCAGTATGACTGAAGCGAATTGACTGACCATTTTGTGTGGTAAGAATAACACTGTCTTCATCTTGAACGAAAAGTGTTGCGAGTAATTCATCTCCTTCTTCTAATTTGATTGCAATTAATCCGTTACGACGAACGTCCTTGAATGACTCTGCTGATGATTTCTTCACTGTGCCATTCTTTGTAATCATCATTAACGAAACCTTGTCATCACTCTTACTGTTCTTCATTTCTTTTTCCATCGGTAAGATCGATGTAACCTTTTCTCCGTCAGACAATTGAAGGAAATTCATAATACTCTTTCCACGTGTCGCACGCTTCCCTTCTGGTAAATCGTACATCTTAATCTGATACGCCTTTCCTTTATCAGTAAAGAAAAGTAAATCACTGTGAGTTGAAGTCGTAAGTGACATTGTTACAAAATCCTCTTCTTTGGTGTTCATATCAACAACACCAACACCACCACGTTTCTGTGTACGGAATTCATCTGGGTCAGTACGCTTAACATATCCACCAGATGTATATACGAGTACTTCATCACGGTCAGCAATCAAATCCTCTGGATTAAATTCCTTGGCTTTATGCTTCACTATCTTTGTGCGACGTTCATCACCATACTTTGCTTTTATATCTGTAAGCTCGTCTTTGATAATACTCATCATCTTCTTAACAGACGCAAGTATTGCTTGCAATTCTGCAATCAACTTTTGAACCGCTTTCAAATCATCTTCAATCTTCTTTCTTTCAAGTCCAGCTAAACGTTGCAATTTCATTTCAAGAATCGCTGTTGCTTGTATATCTGAGAATTTAAATTTCTTCACGAGTTGGACGTGAGCATCCGGTGTGTCTTTTGAGGCACGAATAGTTTTGATGATTTCATCAATATGATCAAGTGCTTTTTTAAGTCCGAGCAAAATATGTTCCTTTTCAAGAGCGCGCTTGAGATCAAACTCTGTACGACGACGAACGACTTCCTTTCTGTGTCCGATAAATGATTCGAGAGCACCTTTAAGAGCAAGAGTTTGTGGTACACCATCAACAAGAGCGACCACATTGTAGTGGAACATACTCTCTAGTTCAGTGTGCTTATATAAATAGTTGAGAATTTTTTGTGGGTGACTTCCTGATTTCAAATCAATCACAACACGAATATCTTTTGTAGATTCATCACGAAGACCTTTTATACCTTCAATCTTTTTCTCTCTCACTAGGTCAGCAATATTTTCAATCAAATTACTCTTAAGAACTCTAAAAGGAATTGAAGTAATAATAATTTGGAACTGTCCGTTCTTTGTTTCAAAAATTTCTGCCTCCCCTCTTACTGTTACTCCACCGCGACCTGTTGCATACGCTGCACGTATATCTGATTGGCCAAATGCGATACCTCCAAGTGGAAAGTCTGGTCCTTTTACGAATTCACAAAGGTCCTCAGTTGTTGCTTGAGGATTATCAATCAAGTGAGTTGTCGCATCAATAACTTCTGTTAGATTGTGTGGTGGGATGTTAGTCGCCATACCTACCGCAATACCAAGAGTTCCATTTAGTAGTAGGTTAGGAACAGCGGTTGGAAGAACGCGAGGTTCTTTTTTACTTCCATCATAATTCGGCTCCATTTGAACAGTATCCTTTTCAATATCACGAAGCATTTCCATAGACACCTTAGACATCTTGGCTTCTGTATAACGATATGCCGCTGCACCGTCACCATCGATTGAACCAAAGTTTCCTTGACCCATTACAAGTGGATATCGATATGAAAAGTCTTGAGCAGACTTCACCATCGCATCATACACTGATGCATCACCATGTGGGTGATAGTTACCGAGCACATCTCCAACAATAGTCGCCGACTTTCGGAACTTAGCTCCAGGAGTAAGTCCCATATTATTCATCGCAAAAAGTATACGACGATGCACTGGCTTAAGACCATCACGCGCATCAGGTAGAGCGCGGGATGTAATAACTGACATCGCATAATCAAGATATGCTTCACGCATTTCTTGTGCAATATTAACTGGATGAAGTCCTACGTGAATTGGTTTCGGTGCGATTGGTTCTTCAGGTGTTGTTGTCTTTTTTGCCATAAATTAACGAGTTTTAAGTTGTATTAGTATAGCATTAAACGCATCCTTTAGCCAGTAGCTATTGGTTGTCATTTGTGTATGTTTCTTCCCCTTTTAACAATTCTTTTCTAGAAGTATTAATATTGTTTAATTGAACTTTGGCTTCACCTATAAACCTTGAAAACATCTCACTTGGGGATTCTGGAGTTGCTGTAGCTGTAGTGCTAATAATCAATTCTTCACTCATATATTTTTCATGCCAAAATCCATAATCAACGTATAGAATAACAGCTGCAATCATTGTCGTAATGATTCCGGCAATGATAGCAGAATACACACGTTGCATATGATTTGACTGACGTCGAAGAAATAACAGCCAATGATGTGGGTGAAGATATTTTTTTAGAATCTTTTTCATAAAGATTATTATACAGCTAATAGCTTATAGTCGATAGCTGATGGCAAAATACATACGGATGCAAAGTATTCAGTTATTTGTATGTATTCGCATCTCTGTTGTTCAGAGATTATCCATTAGCTTACCACTCTAAACAAAAAATTTGCTTTAGATACGAGGCGTGGCTGATTTTTGAGACCAAAATGTACGAGTAGTACTTTGCGGAAGCAAAAATCTGCCACAACAAAGTAGATGAAGCAAATTTTTTGTTTAGAGTTCGTGGAAGAGGACCACCTCGCCTAACTTCCCGTCGATATCTTTCTTCTTAATCGTAAGCTTCTCCACCGGCTCTATCTTCTCTGCCCCTGCTTCCTTCAAAAATACTGGAAGTGATTGCTCATCATAATCCATCGGAATAACTAGCTTCGGCTCAAGTGATACGGCGAGCTTATGTGCGTCGTATGGATTAAGTAAGAAACCATCTTTTCCAACTGGAATAAACAGTACATCTGTTTCATCAATAATTTCTTTATGCTCTGGAGAAAGTGCTGTTGCGAGCGCTCCCAAAAATGTAATACGAATATTATCTACAGTTAGAACATAACTTGTATTTTGATATTCTTTTTCTTTCTTTCCTTCTGATAATTTTGTTACAGTTCCGAATCCTTTTATAAAAATATCTTTCACTTCATATTCACCTGGACCACGAACAACGAAAGGAACTTTTTCTCCATGTTCAGTTTGCTCAGCTCCATTATAGTCTGAATGATTCGCTGTAATAAGGGTTATATCTGCACCATATTTTGCAACTTTTCCTTTTCCTTCTTTTGAAACTGGATTAACTGCGATAGTTAAATCCCCTACTTGTAATTTAAAATGTTGACGTCCAAAGTGAGTAATAATCATAATAGTATGTATATTAACATGAGGGCGTGCTTTTTTAAAAATATACAAAACAAAAAGGCGACCAACGGTCGCCTTTTAGAACTTGAACCAAATTAACACGTCAGTCCACCATCTTCTTTATCTTTAGGTGCGAGGTTTAATCTGATTTTTCGAAATACACCCTTAACAGCACAATCAATGTTATTTTCTGCAGAAATTCCGACATAATCCAAATTCTCTGGTTGAAATGACACACCCCAAGATGCGTACTTAACACCATTCATTTTCAGAGCTTGTCCAACATACGGAATGAAATCAACATACTTGTCACCCTCTGTTCTACCGAAACAAGTGATCATTACCACCGCTCGCGAACCATTTGGATGTTCAATAACCAAGTCAAGATGCTCACCCTCACATGTTTCACCATGAAGACCAGGACGGTGAAGAGATACTTTCATTCCATTTTTGAGCGTAAAACCAACTTCCTGATATTTAGGACCATTTTCAGAATTAGACATAATTATTGATACCTCCAAATATTAAAATGCAAAGATTTTCAAGAAAATTTGTTTTCTTGAACCCAACGTAACACTACTCTTTGATGTCAAAAATGTCAATAATCCCCTTTATTTACAATATTATTTACAAAAATACTTGACAAAAGTTCCAAATAGTGTATAATGTACTTAATAGTTCTATAAGTTAAATCGAATTTACCAAGGAGGAAATACAGATGTGCGTTCTCATCGTTGAAGGTCGTCCCGTTCTCGTCGCCTACACCGGCGGAGAGTTCGATGGATACACCCACACCCCCTTTTCTGCTCCCAGCCCCAAAAAGACAAAGGATCAAGAAAAGGTAACAACGGCGGTCAATATTCAAAAAGTTTTGAAAAAGGCCGTGAAAGACCTCGACATCATCCCGATGAACGGATCGGTAAAGCGTTCCAAAACCGCCATCAACGAAGATCAGAAGTTTGACAGAAGGGAAAGGAATCGTGCCCGACGCAAGATCGTAATCGGTAAACGCACTGCATGCCAGGTTACGAAATACAACCTGGAAAAAGGCGCAGTGGTGACAACTACCGAAATGCTTCCAGATGATTCTTATCTGGTTACAGTCAGCCACAGGTCGGCCGGTCTTCACGGGGGCAAGCCTCGCTACAAGGACCACCGGCTCGACGCCATCGGCAAAGCTGGTGAACTGCGAGCAAAGCACAAGCGCCCCGTAATCCACCTCTGAACTCAACTTCACAACAACCCCGGCCTCGTTAAGGAGACGACATGACTTGGTATCGAATTATCTGCCGGACATACAATCCGGCACAAGGGTAGCGGTCTAGGCAACCGACGCGATTAGAGCTCTTGTCCGCCCATTAATGGGACAGGTCAAAAAAAGACCAATCTAATCACACCACCAGAACGATGGGAATCGTACTGGTGGTTTTTGTTTTATTATCCTTGCTTATTGATTATTTTTATTGTAGTATTACAACTATTCTATTAAGAGAAAACCGTTCTAGCGTAATCCCCGATTTATGTGAAGCAATCAATAAAACGGAGCCTAGACCGACGTGGAATTCCCACTTCGTGTGGGAAATTTATATTTTATGACAACAATTACAGAAAAGGGAGAACAAATAATTGCACCATACGCAGTAGATGCAGTATTTTTTAAAGAAGAAGACATCGTAGAAGGTGTTGTAATCGCAATCGAAAAGGCAGCATTATATGTTGACCTAGGCATCGCAGGAACAGGTATCATTTATGGTATCGAGTTCATGAATGCTCGCGATGTTATTAAGCGTATTAATATTGGAGATGCTATTTCTGCAAAAATAGTACTTCGTGAAAACAAAGAAGGTTATGTAGAACTTTCACTTAAGGAGGCTCGTCAGGCTCTTATGTGGAATGATGCGGAACAAGCTATTAAAGAAAAGCGTGTTATGGATCTCGTTGTTAAGGACGCCAACAAAGGTGGTCTTATCATCGAATGGCAAGGTATGGCTGGTTTCCTTCCTGCATCACAATTGAAGGAAGAAAACTATCCTCGTATTGAAGATGGAGACAAGGATAAGATTCTACGCGAACTTAAGAAACTTATCGGTAAGCGTATTTCATTGAGTATTATTTCTGCAATTCCAAAGGAAGGAAAACTTATTTTCTCTGAAAAAGATGGTGGAACAAAGGAATCAAAAGAAATAGCTTCAGGTAATCATTTAGTTGGTGACGAAGTTGAAGGTACTGTTACAGGTGTAGTTGAATTCGGTATCTTTATCAAACTAGAAGACGGCGTTGAAGGTCTAGTTCACAAGAGTGAAATTGACTGGGGACTAGTAGAAGACACAAAGGCATATGCTCGTGTCGGAGAAAAAGTTCGTGCGAAGATTATTGAAATCAAGGATGGGAAGATTTCACTTTCACTTAAGGCACTTAAGGCTAATCCATGGAAGGAAGCTTCAAAGAAGTATAAGAAAGGAGATGAAGTAGAAGGTGTTGTGATTAAATTCAACAAGCACGGAGCACTCGTATCTATCGAGGAAGGTGTTGCGGGACTCGTTCATGTATCTGATTTCGGAGATGAATTAAAGCTGAGAACAGCCCTTTCACTTGGAAAGAGCTACAAGTTCACTATCACACTATTTGATGCAAATGATGAAAGAATGACACTTGCATATGGGGATATGGCGAAAGCATAATTACTACTATTAGCTGGTAGAAATATATATAAAGAAAAGCGACACCATTGGTGTCGCTTTTCTTTGTTATGTAAACACGTTACAATTAAATTATATATGATTTTCAATCACGAACTAGAAACAGGAGAAATTACTCAAGCAATGGAAAATGAAGGTTATAGCAGTCTTGAACCCGCAATTTCTCCAGAAAAATTAAAAAATCTTTGTGAAAATGACCCTATCTTAATTCAGTGCTATGAAAGTATGATTTCATATTGTAATCGATATGCTCATGATGTTTTCAATATGATGTATGAACAAAAAATCATTGAGGAAATGAATAAAAATAAAGAAGATACAACGGAAGCATACGAAGAATTAAAAGTCATTGACAGAAATCGCCATAACTTACACGAGGCACTTATGGACTCTATAAATTTACTTTCACGTGAACTTGCTAAAAGAGAAATAGATAATACGTGGATGCATGAAGTGGTGTCTGGAGGACGGGCAACTTACGGAATATTTGCATTATTGACATTCTACAAGCTGTATGGTAAAGTGGATAAATCTTCATAACTTTTATAATTAATCATCATGAAACAAATGGAGAACAAAGATCTGCTCATTCTGGAGTATGCGAAGCTTGCAACTCAAAAAGATAGCCATGAAACCATAAGCCGTATGTCGGAAATTATCGACAAATTGCAGATGACTGACGCAAGAATTATGGAAGAAGCGACCCGCCTTGCGGTTGCAACTTTCAAATAACCTCACGACCAAACGTATAGATATACGTGGTCGTGAGGATTTTTTATTTTATATAACTATTTTAAATCAAAAGACTTTTGCAGGGTATTCATAAAATCTTGTAATTGCCTTTTTGCTTCTCTGTCTTGATTACATGTCTGTATAGCTCTCTTCATTCTCATTTGATATTGATCACTGGAAAATGTTTCTTCCCAAGCCTTGCACGCTGCTCGATATGAAGCAAAGAAAAGATTAGTTCCTAACCCTCTTAATCGAGAACTATTGGCTACTTTCTCTACATAATCATTAAGCATAACGACTGAGAGTGGAACTTCTGCCTGTAATATTGAAGCCAATATATCCACCGCCTTATTATGTAGAACTTCATCATTACTTGTTGAAAATACTTTATTTATAAATAATGTATCAATACTTGCTACAATTTGTGGACCACTTGCTACGAAATGTGGCAGATCTGGATTATCTCCATGTTTTGGGTTCTTGTAATATTTTAGTAACATTAACTCTTCTGCTCTTCTAAATTTTGATTCTGAAAATCTATTACGTTCTCTTGTGAGACCCCCACTCTGTAACCATGCAGAAAGTTCAACTGCTTCATTATCAGATAAATTAGCAAGAAGGTTGATGTGTTTTTTTACTCGATCTAGTTTCTTTTCAAAACCAACTTTATCATTTTCTGTAGTTTTAAAATATTCATTACTATTAGTGTGTATATTTTTTTGATTAATCGTAACATCCACCGCCGAAATAATTGGATCACGAACTTGTTGGGCTCTACTTTCTATTATCAAATCAGCACCATGATAATAATCATCATACAAACTTGTCCCACGTGCTGTAATATTATTACCTAATGCCCCTTTCTCAATACAAGTAAAAACAAGAGCTTCTGCATCAAAACCAAGACCTTCTTTACCACCATCTTTATTTTCATAAGTTTGATGAAGGGCCTTAACTCGTTCCATATCTTTCACATACTCTGAATACAACCCGCTAAATGATTCATCAGCAACTATGCGATTTCGTTCGTAATTTTCTCGCACTACTTCTGGGGTGTAATGACTCATTCCTTCAAGTTGTGATTGTTGTGGTTGTTTTTCTTGCATGAATTTAAAATATTTATAGTATACCCAACTCTCCACCTTTTGTCTTTTGACTAATGAATGATGGCTATCAATTATACCTCTCCATCGCTTTCTGATACCCCTCTTCTGTAATTGTTTTTATTGCACCAAGAACTTGTGATGCAATACTTCGCAATATCTCTTCTTCCTCTTCTGTAACTTGACCCATTACATACCCTTGTACTTCTTCACCATGGATTGCTTTAATTTCCTTGCCATCAGTATCTTTGTGAGCTATGCCAATACGTATACGAATAAATTCTTTTGTCCCAAGACTTTCAATAACACTTTTCACGCCATTATGCCCTCCGTCTCCCCTGTCATGTGAAATACGAAACTTTCCATAAGCCAAATCTTTGTCATCATAAATAATTACAAGCTCTCTACCTTCGTGATATCGAAAGTATTCTAATATTGCGCGACCAGATTCATTCATAAACAATTCAGAAACAAAAATTTCACAGTTATCAATTTTCCCAACCTCATCTTTTATCATATCAAGCAGAATGCGCCCTACATTATGACGAGTGTTGGTATATTTACTTCCTGGATTACCTAGTGGTACAAGTGTGTATATCATTGGAATATAGTGTACCATAGTTGTAATTCTAGTATATTTATAAGGTTTTTTATTCAAAAAATAATAATTATAAATTTTAAATTTTAAATCAATTTTAAATTAATTAATAATTGAAAATTGAAAATTGAAAATTAATACAAAAAGTTGCATGATACATTTCAAATCTATATACTGAGCTCACAATGTTTTCTTCTATCACGAACGTAATTCTTTCTTCACTGTCTGATGTATCTCAAAATCCAGTTTCGATTGCTATTTTTAGTATTCTTTTTGTTTTTATTATTGCACTGATTCTCGCAACTTTTTTTACTTCATGGAGAGACAGACTTATCACTGTAAAACTTCTTGAAGAAGATGAAGAACCTTCTTCTTTATTATTTTGGATTATCGGTATTATTATTATCGTAAAATTAGTACAAGGATTTATAATTCAACCTTTTATCGTAGATGGTGGTTCAATGTTACCAACATATCACAATGGAGAATTTCTTTTAGTTGATAAATTTTCATATTTATTCCAAAAACCACATAGAGGAGATATTATGATTTTCAAACTTTATGAAAACAATAACAATCCATATGAAGGTAAGCATTTAATTAAGCGTGTTATTGGTTTACCCGGTGATCACGTTGTTGTAAGAGATGGTATTACTACAATTTTTAATACTAACAACCCACAAGGATTCGTATTAGATGAGTCATTTGTAAGTTACAAGGATTTACATAAGAACACAGACATAACATTAGATGAAAATCATTACTTTATGATGGGCGACAACCGAGCACAAAGTTATGATAGTCGTGACTGGGGTCCACTTGATAAAGATAATATCAAAGGACAAGTGCTTTTTAGAATATACCCTTTTAATAAAGCTGGGTATGAGCCAGGGCGATATACATATCCATAATAAATAGTTATACTTTAATTACAACTTACATAATATATGAGTGAAATTCCACAAAAAAAAGAAAAGAAAGAAACACCACAATCCTTAAAGGGTATGTATGACATTTTGGATGAACAATATTATGTTTATCAAGGACTATTCGAAAAGGCTCAGGAAGTTGCGCTATATTATGGTTTCAAGCCTATAGAAACCCCTGTTCTTGAACGTGAAGATGTATTCTTGTCTGCATTAGGTGAAGGAACAGACGTAGTTGATAAAGAAATGTATTCCTTCCGCTCAAAAGGTGGTGAACGTTTATCACTTCGCCCTGAGTACACTGCCTCTGTTATGCGTGCCTATCTTGAACATGGAATGCAAACACTTCCTCAACCGGTAATGCTTTATTCATATGGACCAGTGTTCAGACATGAGAATCCTCAAAAAGGACGTCTTCGTCAATTTAGACAGTTCAATCTTGAAATTTTGGGTACATCAAAGTCAATTGCTGATGCTCTTATTATTCGTACCCTTACGACAATACTTGAAGAATACGGTTTCAAAGATTTGATTGTTGATATTAACTCAATGGGTGATAAAGAAACTCGTCCGCAATTTATAAAAGAACTGACTAATTATTACAAAAAGCATTTGGATGTATTGTGTAAAGATTGCCATGAGAGAATCAAGACAAACCCGCTTCGCCTTTTGGATTGCAAACAAGCCGTTTGCCAACCATTCAAAGAAAGCGCTCCTTCTTCCCTTTCATTCCTTTCAAATGACGCACGTAGTCATTTCAAAGAAGTACTTCAATACTTGGAAGAAATGGGTATACAATATCGTATTAACAATTCTCTTGTTCGAGGACTAGACTATTACAGTCGCACAGTGTTCGAAATAATAAAAGTTGATGTTGATGAAAATGGAAAAGAAAAAGAAATCACTATTACAGGTGGTGGTCGTTATGATTACTTGGCAAAAATGATGGGAAGTAAAAAAGATATACCTTCGGTTGGTACCGGACTTGGCATAGAACGCATTATGATGTTCCCAGAATGTAAAAAGTTGCTCCCTCGTATTATAAAACCACCGAAGGTATATTTCATACAACTTGGCTTCGAGGCGAAGCTAAAGAGTCTCTGTATTATGGAGACATTACGTAAGAATAAAATTCCTGTATACCAAACACTTTCGAAAGATTCACTCTCTGCACAATTAGCTCAAGCTGAAAAAATGGAAATTCCATATTGTATTATTTTCGGACAAAAAGAAGCTATGGATAATACAGTTATTGTTCGTAATATGTCTGTTCATTCACAAGATACTGTTAAGATTGATGCGCTAAGTGATTATATTAAACACCTGAAGTAGCTAAGGTAAAATAAACATATTATGAGAAAGAAGAGGGTTGGAATTGATTTTGATGATGTATTATTTTATTGTAACGAAAACTTGATCCCTTTTCATAACAATCGATATGGTACGAATCATGTCAAAGATAATGATGGGACATATTTTCTTCATGATTTATGGAAATGCACAAGAGATGAAGCTTATGAACGTATCTTGGAATTTTATAATTCAGAAGAACACGAGGCAATGAAACCAATCGAAGGAGCGGTGGAAGCAATTCATCAACTTTCCAAAAAATATGATCTATTTATTATCACAGCGCGACCACCGGAAGCAGAGGAAGTAACCAAAAAATTACTTAAACATTTTCAAACAGATGAAATTGATTCTTTGGATAAGATTTTCAAAAAACTTCATTTTACAGGAACAGTAACCGGTAATAACCATAAAATTACAAAAGCTGAAGTCTGTAAAAATGAAAGTATTGATATTTTTATAGATGATCATATAAGTAATATTATAAGTGTTGCATTAACTGGTGTTCCTTCTATACTACTTGACCAACCTTGGAACAAAGATGAGGTTATTCCAAACAATGTAAAAAGGTTATATTCTTGGGAAGAAATCGTTGAGGAGGTAGATAAAAGACTTTCATAAGCCCTTTGTTTTTTTAATAATTTGTGTTAGAATTGTCCCACATATGTCAAATACAAACGTAGAAGTAAAAAAGAACGCAAACGAGAATGCTCTTTCTCTTGTTCGTCGCTTCCAAAAGCGTGTTCAAGAATCTGGTGTTCTTCCACGAGTTCGTGGTATTCGTTACAATATTCGCCCACTTTCAGAGCTTAAATCAAAGCGTGCAAAGTTAAAGAAGCTTGGCAATCTAGCAAAGTATGAACTAGCGAAGAAGATGGGGAAGGTAATTGAACGCAAAAAGGGAGGAAGACGCTAATCGCGAGTCAAAAGTCTTAAAGTCCATAATGTCCAAAGTAGTACGAGTATGTATTCACTTTAAGACCTTATGGACTTTTGACTATCTAATCCGCATTCACTTTAAAGACTTTCGACTTTATGGACTTTATAGACTAAACTAAAGCAATGACTCTCGTTGAACATAAAAATTTAACCGTAATAAGAAAGAAGGGTGTTATTCCAAATCTCCCCTACCTGTCTATTAAGGAAAAAATACTTGGAAAAAGCTACGACCTAACTATTGTTTTTTGTACGCCAAAAGAATCAAAAGAAAGAAATGGCACTTATCGTGATAAAGATTACCCCACCAATATTCTTTCCTTCCCTCTTTCGAAAGATGAAGGTGAAATATACATATCTCTTTCAATCGTACGTCGTGATGCGAAAAAGCATGACATGTCATATCAAAAATTCCTCCATCTCCTTGTTATCCATGGAATACTTCATTTGAAAGGATTCGATCATGGTAGTACAATGGAGAAGTTAGAGGATAAATATCTACAACAGCACTACTGTGGCGCGTAACACAAAAAACATGATAGTGGGAATAGATATCGGAAGCGGAAGCTTGCGAGCTATTGGTGCTATTCGGGATACAGATGTTCGCCACCCTGTAGTTATAGCAACGTACAAAAAAGCAATCGATGGTATTGAAAGAGGTAATATCGTTAATGACGCTGAAGTCACAAAAGCAATTATGGATGCGATTGACGCTCTTGAAATTGAATCTGGTCACGACACATTGCATACACTCATATCATTAGGAGCAATAGGACTTTCGTCCAATCACGTTAATGGTCAAACACAAGTATCCCGTGGTGATGCATCAGTCACGGATTTAGATATTGAAAAGGCAATACAAGAAGCTCATAAAGGAGTACCAGATATTAGAAACAAGGCTGTTATTCATACTATCCCAATGAAATATAGATTAGATGGTCACGATGTTCAAGGAAATATTATTGGTGTTCGTGGAAATAAATTAGAAGTCAAAACTCTTTTTATTACTTACCCTCTTCAATGCATGAATGTGTTGAAGAAATCACTTGAAAATGCCAAGATTAGAATCACAGATATTGTAGCTGGTCCAATCGCAGAAAGTATCCCACTTCTTACAAAGAAACAAAAAATTGCGGGGGTCGCTCTCATTAACATCGGGGCGGAAGTTACATCAATACTTGTTTATGAAAACAACACCCCTCTTCTTGTTTCAACAATAAGTGTTGGAGGTAACGACATAACAAAAGATATTGCACTTGGAATGAAGGTTACACTTGAAGACGCTGAAGAAATAAAATGTGGTCGTTCAACATTACCTCACTCAAAGAGAAGATTGGAAGAAATAGTAGATGCTAGACTTGAGGATATGTGTGTGAAAATCACTAAAGAATTTTCGAGAATACAAAGACAAGAACTTCTTCCTGCTGGTATTGTAGTATGTGGTTCATCATCACTTACACCTCGACTTGAATATGTGTTTCGTGGAGAGTTGAAACTTCCAATAAAAATTGCATCAAATGAAATTGCTAAGCTGACTCATGATGCATTACGCGACAGCGGTTGGGCCAGATGTTATGGTCTTACATTCCTTGCTCCACAAGATACAGAAAACGATGTTCTTAAAGAGCTTTTAACATCATTATTTATTCGTGTCAAGAAAATGATTGTACAGTTTTTACCTTAATTTATAATACTTTTTAAGAAAATTAGAAAAAATATTCACCTTTGCAAAATATCTATCAAATTGGTATAGTTACTACATAATAATCTAACCAAATATACAACAATATGGCAAAAGTAAATCCGGAAATTGAAAGCTTCGCACGTATCAAAGTAATTGGTATAGGTGGTTCTGGAAAAGGTGCTCTCAATCACATGATTAACTCCAAATTACAAGGAGTAGAATTCATTGCGATGAACACTGATGTACAAGATTTGCACCATTCACTTGCTGAGAAAAAAATTCACATCGGTAAAAATTTAACCAAGGGTCTTGGAGCTGGTATGGACCCAGAAATTGGAAAACGTTCTGCTGAAGAAACTCGTGAAGAAGTTCAAGATGTTATCAAAGGTGCTGATATGGTATTCATCGCTGGTGGTATGGGTGGAGGAACAGGAACAGGTGCAGCCCCTGTTGTTGCTGCAATTGCAAAAAATGAAGGCATACTTACTATTGGAGTTTTCACAAAACCATTTTTCTTTGAAGGCTCATCACGTATGAAGTTAGCAGACCGAGGACTTGAAGAATTAGAAAAAGAAGTCGATGCACTTATTGTTATCCCTAACGATAGATTACTTTCTGTTATTGATAAGAACACTTCAGTTAAGCAGGCGTTCGAGATGTGTGATGAAGTTCTTAAACAAGCAGTTGAGAGCATTTCAAATATTATTCGTACAGCTGGAACAATTAACCTAGACTTCGCTGATATCAAGAGAATTCTTAAGGATTCAGGAACAGCACTTATGGGTGTTGGACATGGTACAGGTGAGAATCGTGCTCGTGAAGCTGCCTCTGCTGCGGTTAATTCTCCACTACTAGATGTTTCAATACATGGTGCTAAAGGTGTTCTCTTTGCAATTTATGGAGCTGAAGATTTAGGAATGTTAGAAGTTCAAGAAGCTGCTAAGATTATTACAGAATCAGTAGATAAGGATGCAAAGATTATTTTTGGTATTGCAACTGACCCAACCCTTAAAAAAGATGAAATCAAGGTGACTGTGATTGCAACTGGTTTCCCTAGCGCATTTTCTACACGTGTAGATTCTTCAACTGTTTCTGGAATTGAAGCTAAATACGAGAGTGAAGTTCTAAAACCAGAACATCACCTACCAAAAACAGAAACTGTAGCTACGGCAATTGATGAAGTAGATAGACGTGAAGATAAGCGCATCGATCACAAAATAGATGATGGTGAAGCAAAAATTGTTGAAGAAGATGATGGGAAGAAATCAGCACCAAAGAAAACTGTTTTCAAATTCGATGATGAAGATGAAGAAGATGATTGGGAGGCGTTGCCACCATTCCTACGCCGAAAGAAATAAATTAAAAAGGATGTCCAAACGGACATCCTTTTTAATTTATTTTTTCCTTCTTCATCATTAAAATTTATCAAAGAAAAATCCGCAAAAACAATCAAGTGCTTGCGGATAATTTAAATTAATTTCAACGAAGACAAAGCCCTCTTAGGGCAAGTAGCTCCCTAATTTCATTTACGCCTTTACGGCCTAGATTCGGAATACCGAGAAGGTCCTCACCACTCTTCTTCAGTAAATCACCAATAGTAAAAATACTTTCTGCTTTAAGACAGTTGGAAGTACGAACAGTCAAATCCAAGCGGTCAACAGGTTCACTATTTTCTTTTGGTTGTGTAATCAGATTTAACCTTAAAACTTCAGCTATTAACCTAGAAATTTCTGCTTCACAAGAGTTAACTCGCTTACGAAGAGCTTGAAATTGGGGATCTTTCTTTGACCAAAACAGATCTTCCAACATCATGTTTATGGGTTGAGCACGCACATGATATTTAAGTTGACGAATCGATTTATTGCGAATCTGAGAGATTCGTTGACTAGATAGATTAAAATCAATACCAAGCTGTACTAAAGTTTTATCTACACAATCAAGACCGTAATATGTCAAAACTATCTCTGCGCTTCTTGGTGTTAGAGAATCCTTAATCCACGGTACGATAGCCTTCTCAATATCTTCCGACAAACCAGGAATAACAAGACCAATCTTCACAAAAAACGCCTCTTTCTTATTCATTTCTTAATCTCCTGTTAAAGGACAATAGTAACTAATCACGATACTACAATATTTAGTTCAATATGTAAATAATATCTAGTAATATCTAAAAATAAAAAAACCGCCACAAACTCGTGACGGCCTTCATCATCTGACTAGAACTTTTTAATTAGATACATAACTTACGTTAGAACTCTTCTCTTTGTGATATACACAATTTTCACAATTATATATTAATAAAATGTGAAATGCGTAATATATAGAAGAATCTTCTAACATCAAATATGTATCCGATCATTTCCAGTAAGACGACAAATTATTTATTACTACAATTACCTCGAACTTCTTATTATTAACTTGTCGCAATAATCATCTATCGCGATAGCTTGAAAACGATGAATCAAAAGTGTAATACTCCAACTGTTGCACGTATCCCTAAGTGTAACTATGACATCTCCAGAAAGAGTATGCCCAAGGGATTTGATGAGTACGAAATTGTCCATAAATGCTGCATTTGGAACATAAGACGACACCCACACTTCTCTCTTTATGTTATAAAACCTTATCCACTGTGGAGTTCCGAGATTGTCGATGTAGTGCAAATGCTGCCCATCATTCCATAGCTGAATTGCCATCCATGGAGTTTTTACAGGTGATAGTTTCCGTTTCTGAACCTGAAAAAGGAACTTTGGATAGAGGAGAGCTGATGCTGTTAATCTAGGTTTTGGGGCCTCGATTTTTTTAGCTTCAACGCACATCTTTATATCCATCTTTCCGTTGTCTTTCTTAACCGTACGAACACGAGTTCCTACTTTTTCCAATCTGAAGCTTGTACCATCTCTCCAGACTTCACACATATAACCATCTTGAATCTGGAATGTGAATGGCGGGTAATCAAGCAATTCATAACGTATTGTTACGGTCAAAGTTAGTACCCCGTTAACAGTAATTCTTTCAGCTGAAAGCAGAAGTTGCTCACGCCCGAAAAATGGACACCCGCCGGCTACACGTTGAATTGGCTTATATCTTTCATTCACATCTGCAAAAAGACGTTTGATTCTGTGCCACCCTGATCTCCTGAAATGATCATATAAGTTCCCGTCGACATTACAAAGTTTCCATCCCCTTTTGGGTTGAACATCTTGGGTCGCCGTAGGACTTGCCGTTATTTCACTCATTACCGTTTCCTTTCAAAGAGCTCTTCCCACCCAATGCGGAAAGTAATATATTATATCATATTTTATCGACTATGTCAATGTTATAAAAATCAATGTTACTGTTATACTAAAATTTATATTTATAAACTATTAAACAGTAACTACTAACTATTATGTACGATTTAATTATCATCGGTGGAGGACCAGCAGGAAGTGCAGCAGCAGTGTATGCAGCACGTAAACAATTAAAAACACTTCTTATTGTAAAAGAATGGGGTGGTCAATCAATTGTTTCCGATGATATACAAAACTGGATAGGAACTCCACATATATCTGGCTCAAACCTCGCAGAATCACTCAAGAGTCATGTCATGGAATACAAGGGTGATATTCTTACAGTGAAAGAAGGTTCTGGTGCAAGTGCTGTCACAGGAACAGATGGAAACTTCGCAGTGAAACTTGAAAATAATGAAACATTTAATGGTAAAACTGTTCTGATTTCTACTGGTTCATCTCGTCGTAAGTTAGATATAGACGGTGCTGTAGAATTCGAAAATAAAGGCATAACTTATTGTGCTTCATGTGATGGCCCCCTATTCACTGGAATGGATGTTGTTGTAATTGGTGGGGGTAATGCCGGATTCGAATCAGCCGCTCAATTACTAGCTTATTGTAAAAGTGTAACCCTTCTTTCTCGTAGTGAACCGAGAGCAGATGCTATTACTGTCGAGAAGTTGCAGAAGAAAGAACATTTCAAACTTATAATAAACGCAATTCCAAAAAATATAAAAGGTAGTACATTCGCAGAATCCATAACTTATGTAGATGGAAGTGGTAATGATGTGGAACTTCCAACTTCGGCTGTGTTCGTAGAAATCGGCCAAGTCCCTGCCACATCTTTCGTAGAAGGTGTTGTTGATTTAACCTCAACAAAAAATATAATTATCGATCCACGCACTCAAGCAACATCTGTCAAAGGTATATGGTCAGCTGGTGATTGTACAGATGTGCTTTATCATCAAAATAATATTGCAGCGGGAGACGCGGTACGTGCGCTAGAAGATATTTATCTCCACCTTCACGCCTAAAATAATTTTTATTGAAGAAAACAAAAAACCGAGCACGTATGCTCGGTTTTGACTGATACTTACTATCTAGCGTCACCTAGATAGAGGGTTAATGTCCCTAGATAGAGTGTTTAACCTGGCTTCTTTTACATCATCCAAAGCAAACTCATTTGCTTAGCCCGTATACATTATATCATGTACAACATCACAAAACAAGACTTACAAAATTTGTAAAGGTCTGCTATGCTAAGACAACATGCAAAAATATCTTTCACTTACTATTCGTCTTTGGAAATTATTAAAACCCTTCCACAAGGACTTCTATATACAACTAACTTCAACAATTATTCAACAAGGAATAACTATATATAGTATTTATTTGATGGCAAAAATACTTGACTCAATTATTCATAAGAATTTTGAAGTTGCAATGAATCTCGTTTTTATTAACTTAGGTATGGTGCTTATAAAAGTTGGTATTAGTTATTTTGCGGAAATTCACGCACAGAATAAAATTACTTTTGCAATACAACAGTACTTAGAAGAATACTCATTCAAAAAGATATTTAAATTAAATATCTCTCAATATACAGAAGACCATTCAGCTGTAAAAGAGCAGGTTATTAATCGTGGTGAAAGTGCCGTAGAAAATATTATCTCTACTCTTGTTCTTAATCTTCTACCAACAGTTACTCAAATATTATTTGCAGTAATAGCAATGTCTTTCTACTCTAAATTAATTGCAGTTTGGACACTTATAACGCTCACAATAGTTATACTTTGGAGTAATTATTTTTCAAAATACCATAGACCATTTATAAAGGGTGATATTGATAACTGGGATAAACAAAAGAAAATTAGAACTGAATCATTTCAGCATCTAAGTCTTATACGAACACTTGGTGCTGAAAGTTTTTACCTAGATAAATACCTAAACAACAGACAAGGGTTTTTGGATTATAAAAAGTTTGTTTGGAATAAGGCTGTAGTTCATGGACACAAAAGATGGGGATTTTTATATATTTCAAGAGCCATAAGTTCTTCAATAATTATATACTTAGCATATATCGGTACTGTTACTATTGGTTCAATATATGCAATTTGGTCATACACTAATGAAGCAGGTGCACAGATTTTTACTATTATTCAAGCTATTAGACAAATGCCACTTCGTTTTTCTGAACTTGAAAAATATCTAAACATTATTGATAAAAATGCTATTTTTAATGAAGAAGGAGAGAAAGCAAGTATTTCTGGTAATATTGTTTTTGATAAATTAACATTCAAATACCCACATGGTAACGTGGAGCTATTCAATAATTTATCTCTAGTTATTCCTTATGGTAAAAAGGTTGCTTTTGTTGGTTCTTCAGGTTCTGGTAAATCAACAATTGTTAAACTTCTTCTCCGTATATTTAATTATGAACAGGGTTCGATAAAAATTGGTGATGTGGAGTTAAAAGATATTAATGCAATACACCTTCGTGAAAATATTGGTTATGTGGAACAACACGTTGACCTGTTCGACGAAACAATAAAAGAAAATATTTTGATTGGAATAAAAAATAAAGACAAAAAAGAAGCAGAAAATAGATTAGAGGAAGTTGCTAAACATTCTCGGATTACTGAGTTCTATCATAGACTAGGTGATACTAAGTTCGATACTTTTATTGGTGAGCGTGGCGTGAAATTATCTGGCGGTGAACGTCAACGTATAGGTATTGCACGTGCTATCATCAAGAATCCAGACATACTCATTTTCGATGAAGCTACCGCATCACTTGATACCGAGAATGAGGCAAAGGTTATGGAAGCAATCAATGATGTGTCTCAGGGAAAGACTACAATTATCATTGCTCATCGCCTATCAACAGTACGTGATGCTGATAAAATTATTGTCATGGATAAAGGTGTTGTCGTAGGAGAAGGAACGCATGATGAACTTATGCAATCAAACGGTGTTTACCAAAATCTTGTCGCACACCAACTATCTAGTAAGTAGTTATTACCTTACCAGTTTTTTCTTTTTTGGTTTTGGTGGTTTAGTAACAGACAAAGCCATATTAAACCAATCGGATAATAATTCTCTATTTTCATACACTTCGGCTGGCACAGAAAAATAATAAAGATATGTTTCTTCCCCTTTTCTCATATATGAAAATTGTTTTGATCCTCTTTCGGCATACCATCCTAAAATTTCATCAGCTCCTTTAAAATATAATTCATCTTTTTCTATGATTGCAAATGCTCTACCTTCATAATACAAAATATAAGCACCCATCATAGCTCTAAATGTTACAGGTATAGCTTCTCCAAAAACATCATAAACTATATATTCAAGAAATGGAGTTGTTTTCATATAAAATAGTTTATAAGGTCAAAAGTCCATAAAGTCTGTAAAGTAATTACAGAATTAATAACACTTTGGACTTTATGGACTTTTGACTTTAGACTAAATACCATATTGTAGAGACACTGGCTACAGTCATGATTCCTGTAATCAACCAACCCAAAAATGACTGCAATCTTGTGTTCTTCCACTTACCCATGATGCTTTGTCTACTAGCAAGATAGACTATAACCATAAGCAATAATGGGGCAATAATGCCGTTTAAAATAGCGGAATAAAGTAGTGCTTTCATTGGATGAATACCTATAAATGTAATCAACAGCCCAATAATCATAGAAACAATTATCACACCATAAAAAGCCTTTGCTTCACTGTACTTATTATAAAGACCTTCTTTAAAACGAAATGTTTCTGCGATTGCATAAGCACTTGATCCGGCTAATACTGGAACAGCAAGTAATCCTGTCCCAACTATACCTAGTGTAAATAAGAGGTATGCTTTTTCCCCAGCAAAAGGTAATAGTGCTTCTGCTGCCTGAGAAGCTGTTTGTATATCGAAAACTCCGTTGGGGAATAACACTGCCCCACAAACAGCGATAATAAAAAACATTGTAAGGTTAGAAAAGAACATTCCAGTCCATACATCAAAACGCATATCACTTATTGCGTGCTTACTATCATTTTCACTTATTTCTGTTCCAACAAATTGCTTGTCATTTTTACGAGCTCTTTTTTCTTCCACTTCTTGTGAGGTTTGCCAAAAGAAAAGATAAGGACTAATACTTGTTCCAAGTATTGCGCAAATAAGAAGAACTGATTCTTTATTAAAACTAAAATGAGGTATGACTGTCGAATATAATGCATCTTTCCATGCTAAATCAATAGAAAGTCCTGCAACAATATATGCGATTAGAACAAAGGAGAGATATTTAAGATATCTCGCATATTCCTGATATGGTATAAGCACCTGAAGAGCCAAACTAAACAAAGTAAAACCAATAACTATAACGACAACTGGAATACTTGGTATCATTAATTGAACAGCTTCCCCTACCGCACTTATATCTGCTCCAATATTAAATGTATTCGCAATAATCAAACAAAAAGTTGCAACATAAAGGATATAAGGGTGACAATAAAGTCTAATTGTCCCAGCAAGACCCCTTCCTGTTACGATTCCTATTCTTGCACACATCTCTTGAACCACAGCCATAAAAGGGAATGTGAAAAGTGCTGTCCAAAGAAATGCGAAACCGTATTGTGCTCCTGCCTGAGAATATGTCGCAATACCTGAAGGATCATCATCCGCCGCCCCTGTTACAATTCCTGGGCCAATTTTATTCCAATATTCTTTAAATTTTGTGAACATATATATTAATAAGTATACCTTAAAAAAATAAATTACTTATTTACAACCCACCTTGACAGATTAGCATTAATATTTTATAATTATAAATGAGCACCATTGCTCTAACCATAAGTAAAGCGAGATGTTTTACTTTAACGTGGCGAGATGCCACAAGGAGATCTTTCATGTTTGTTCCTTATGTTTCTCAAATGAGTCAGGGTAAAGTTGAGTCGTTCAGGCCACAGTTTCCATGGTTGTTTGACTATATTCCCCCCACGAAATGTTGGGAGGTGGCGGTTAAAAGAGTTGGGATCGACACCCTTCGTACATGGGTTGATGTCGGAACTTGGTTCCACAATGAATACGACGAAGTATTTTTACTAGACGCAAATGGTGCCTGCATTGGCGCTGTCGGCTGTTCAGTAAAAAGGATTAACTCCCGCACGGACAAAACTGGAACACTTCATATTCAGAAACCGAAATACAAAGCGCGTAAACACTTCATTGTTAATGAGCGAACAATCGAAGAAAAGCTTTGCAAACTCACTAAAGAGGAAGCAGAGAAAGTAGTCACAGTTCTTTGGATTTCTCACAAAGGACAGATGCATTCAGATTTTTTCTGTCGATATGAATTCTATACCTCGGTGACAATCTATAAGTCTCCAAAAGACAAAAGTATCTTTGCTTGCTTACCAGCATAAGCAAAATTTATAAAATCAACAGCTAGACACAGAAAAACGTCTAGCTGTTTTATATTTTATGTATATATAATAATTGGCATTAAATTTTGTGAACATAATAATATAAGTATACCTTAAAAAAATAGAAAAAATAAAACAAAGATACTAATATGAAGATATATAAAATTATTGCTTAGTTCAAGAATTAACAGAGCAATAGTAACTGAAGCTAATATTAATTATGTTTGAAGTATTACCATAGATTAAACTGTACTTATATCTCTCCATTAATATTTTCCGGCGATAAATATTGAAGTATATTTTTAATTAGATAACGAGCTGGTGAAGAAAAATATCGAGTTCTCCTAATAAAATCCTCTTCATTATCATCTTTTATTTCTAACCTAATTGATTCCTCGAGAAAAGTAATCAGATTTAGAAGTTTTTCAAGGGACTCCCTATTTCCTATTTTATACTTTTCATATGAAATATGAATTACATTAGCCAATACAAGAATGTTTGCAAGAATACGGTCGTAGTAGCCGTCTTCATTTTCTTCTGATACTAACAAATCTACATCCACTAGATATATATCCTTTGATGTTTCGTTTGGTCTACTGCCGTAAACATATTGTTCCAATCGAATAATGTCTATTAAAACTGTTTTATGTTTACGTGTCATCATATCTAAATAATCAATCAAATTAACATGTAATGCCTCTAATTTTAAAACAAAATCATCCTTGACCTCTTTATCAAGAATTTCATTACCTTTATCTAAAGTTATCCCTGTTATGGTGTCTGTTATTGCGTATACAACACGATCTCCTTTTTCATTTTTACCTAGAACGAAATTTACTGGAACATTTATGGAGAAACTATCTTGAATATCTCGAAAACACTTAACGTTATTAAGGTACTTATTTTCTATGTCCCGCGCCTCTTTATCTAATTCATCAAGTCTATCCGAATAAGTTCCTCTTGTCGTATCATTTACAGAATAAAGACCTGCCCGAACAACATAATCAGAATTATCACCAACCTGTTCAAAAAGTCCTCTGTCTACATCGACCACTGAATGGTCTTTTAATGGATCCTTAAACGGTGTTCCTTCAAAATTCTTCATAAATATTTTTATTTCTTTTTTTAGTAACCCCAAAAAGCTACACAATTTTCCTCCAATATTCTTTAAATTTTGTGAACATAATATATTACAAAACAGTATACTATTATTTCCAAACATTAAGCCATACGCCAAGATAGTGAACGACAACGTATAGAAAAAAAATATAACCCAAAGTACCAGTTATAACTAATAGTATTAACTTGTTAAGAATTTCATTTCTTCTTTTTTTCACTTCATCTAATGTACATACTCCACTTCGACGTAGATAAAATACGAAAGCAATAATTAGTGCTACGAAACCAGCAAATCTGAATAACCATTTATATTTTCCATAAAAAACATCAGCTAATTCAGTTGCAAAACTTAAACTAACAACACCTAGCGATAATAAAATTATTGGTGAAAGGCAACACAAAGAAGCAATAAAGACTGGAATACTAGAAACTTTAAATAAATCTACCCATTTTGTTTCCATTGGTTTAGCTTTAATAATATTATATTTTGGTTTTTGATTTTCCACTTTATTTAATTAAATTATTAATAAATTCTCCATAACCTTCAGCTTCCATTTTTTCTTTTGGAATAAAGCGGAGGGAAGCACTGTTCATACAATATCTTTTTCCCCCTCTATCTACTGGTCCATCTGGAAAAACATGTCCTAAATGAGAATCAGCAATTTTACTTCTAACTTCTGTTCGAGTAGAAAATATCCCTTTATCTATATGTAGAGTAATATATGAATCATCTATTGGACTTACGAAACTCGGCCAACCAGTTCCAGAATCATATTTATCTTTTGAATAAAACAACGGTTCACCACTTACAATATCGACATAAATTCCAACCTCTTTACTATCATGATACTCATTATAGAATGATTTTTCTGTGCCATTTTTTTGAGTAACCGCATATTGTATGGGTGTTAATTTTTTTAATTGACCCTCTTTTATACTGTTTGTAAAATTCTTCCAAATTCTATTATCGTTTGTATTATTATTCATATTATTATTTGTATTTCCAAATATTTCATTTATAAATGAACTATTTTCTGACCAATTATTTCTAATAAAAATATTCCTTCCACTTCCCTCTCGATATACATTATATCTAATCTGATTCTTGTCCTTATAGTCTTGATGATATTCCTCGGCTGGATAAAAATTATTATAAGGGAGAACTTCAACAGAAACTGATTTAGGGAACTTCTTAATTGTGTTTATTTTATTAATAATACTATTTGCTTCTGTTTTCTGCTCTTCTTCTGTGTAATATATTGCAGGAGAATAAGAGTATCCTCTGTCGGCAAATTGTCCTTTATCATCGGTTGGATCTATGTGCTTAAAATATATTTCCATAATTTTACTGATTGAAATAACTTTTTCATCATATATTACTTGAACAGCCTCTCTTGCAATCACTTCCCCACTACTTACTTTATTGTAACTTGGACCATTATCATCTGAATATGTTTCTTTAACATCAGCATAGCCAGAAATAGCAGATATTACTCCATCAACATGACTGTATTCAGCTTCAGTACACCAAAAACACCCACCAGCTAATACTATTTTTTTATAAGTTTTGTCCTCCACTTTTGAAAGTAGACTTGCATCTATAGTTGAGGGCTTTGATGTTGCTCTTTGATACGCATTATACGAAACGAAAACAAAACTAAAAACTATGAAAAATATCGCCCCTAATTTAGTTTTATTTATTGAAGATATTTTCATTATATGATTCTTTTGCCTATATATTATAAGTATATATTAAAGTATAATAATATCTTAATATTAATAATGCTCGACATTTTATGTGCAGAAAGGGAGTGATTTGGTCACATGGTCTATTTTTCGTAAACTCAAAATATAGACCATCCGACCCGTATTCAAATATCCACGAAAGCCTTATGCCTCACGGCACGATTTACTAATCGGCAGTTGGCTTTCTCCCTTTTCATAATTTTCACTATGTTCAAATTGCGGAAAGGGAGAGATTTGAACTCTCGAACGGGTTGCCCCATTGCCTGGTTTCGAATCAGGTGCCTTCAACCACTCAGCCACCTTTCCAAATATAAGCACTTCGCTCTGCTTCGTGCTATTTGTAATCCTTCGGACCGGCGCCTTCGTGTTTGCCGGATTTCGTATGAAGGTTACTTCATACTTATCGTTAAACGTAAAGCAGTTTACGTTTAACCCACTCAGCCACCTTTCCAAATAAATTTAGTAAATTATACCATAACAAACTACTAATTTATTGCGGTTTTGCTTTAACATATCATACTGTTGTGCTATCTTTAGAAGATGATCAGTAAGAAGTTGTTAGTTAATACCCTATGTGAATTTGGGCCCATAATAGGTTTTATAATTGCTTTTGAAATTAAAGATTTTATGACCGGTGTTGTTGTGATGATGATAGCCACTATTATTTCTCTGATAGCATTAAGAACGTTAGAAAAAAATACTCCTATTTTTGCACTTATTTCATCTGCTTCAGTACTATTTTTTGGTGGTATTTCGTTATTTATTAATATTCCTAGTATGTTTATACTGAGAGATACTTTATTTGATGCAATTTTTGGATTAGTACTTATTATTTCTGTTTTGAAAAATAAACCTCTTTTTAAATATATTTTTAAAGGGGTGTTTTCAATCACTGACAAAGGTTGGAGTATTTTGAGTATGCGTTGGGGTATTTTCTTTATTATACTTGCCTTGATTAATGAATGGGTAAGACAAACTCTTTCACCTGAAGATTGGGTCACTGCAAAAATTATGATAATAATTGCCTCAGTAGTCTTTGGTACTTATCAGCTTAAATTGACCAAAAAAGAGCGACTACCTAGCGCAACGGCGTGGGGAATAGTTAAATAATTCAAACTATTCTGATTTTTTGAACATATTTACATGTTTTACCTGTGAATATTAATTACTAGACAATATATCACATATGATATACTCATTATAATATGCCTCCAAATGATCAAGAGAAAATTGGACTTTTCGTAAAAAAACTTCGTGAAGAGCGTGGAATGACACAAGGAGATTTTGCAAAATCACTCAAAACTTCTCAATCGGCTGTTGCTCGCATTGAGTCGGGAAATCAGAATGTAACTATTGACCAACTCATGAAAATGGGTGAAGTTCTTAAACATAATATTGTAACCCTTCAAGATACTATTGATTTTGAAGTTGACGGTGGTCGTAAATTATCTGGAAGCATAGAAACTAACACTTCAAAAAATGGTGCGATTAATATGATGGTGGCAGCACTTGTTAATTCTGGTACCACAACTTTAAGAGACATACCGCACATAGAGGAGGTGCACAGGTACAAAGAATTACTTGAAAGTGTCGGTGTGAAAATACGTTGGGTTCATAATGATACAGCTCTAGAAATCAAACCGCCGAAGAAACTTTTATTTTCGAAAATGGATAAAGACGTCGCTGTGCGTATAAGATCATTTACTTTTGCTGGGGCGTTTATTCATTATACAAACTCATTCAACCTCCCTCACTCAGGTGGGTGTAAAATGGGCGAAAGAACTGTCGCTTCACACAAATATGCTTTGGAGTATTTGGGGGTACACATAGACACCAAGCAAAACTACTACACTATTTCTCATAAAAACTTACACTCTGGCACCATTCCCTTGTATGAATCATCAGACACAGGTGCTATTACTGCAATTATTGCAGCTTCAAGAATAGAAGGCGCTACTACCATAAAATTTGCTCCGCCGAATTATCAAGTTCAAGATGTGTGTTTCTTACTTGAAAGGTTTGGTATTAAAATTGATGGAATTGGTTCTACAACCCTTGTTGTCCATGGTAAAAAAGACATAAATGTTGATGCTGAACACTATAATAGTGAAGATCCAATTGAGAGTATGTTTTTTATTTCGGCCGGAATAGTAACAAAATCAAAGCTTACCATTACACGTTGCCCAAAAGAATTTCTAACTCTTGAACTGGAAAAATTGAAGCGTATGGGGCTTATGTTTAAATTATCAAAAGAATATCTTGCTAAAAATGGAAGAACTGTATTGTTTGATATTACTATTTCCCCTTCTAAGTTAATTGCACCTCATGAAAAAATCCACACTCAACCTTTCCCTGGAATCAACAACGACAATCTTCCGTTCTTTGTGCCAATCTGTTGCTTTGCAGAAGGTCAGACACTTATCCATGATTGGACATGGGAGAATCGCGCTATTTATTTTACAGAATTAAACCGTCTTGGTGCAGATATAAAGCTTCTAGACCCACACCGAGCATTAGTCACTGGTGTAAAGAAATTAAGAGGCTCACAAATTGTCTCCCCTCCAGCACTTCGCCCTACGGCAATTATTTTAATCACAATGCTTGCATGTGAAGGAAAATCACTTCTTCGCAATGTATATTCTATTAAGCGTGGATATGCAGATATTGCGGAGCGCCTCAATTCAATAGGGGCAAAAATTACTGTTATTAGAGGAGTGTAGACTAATCATTAGTGGAACTAGTAATCTCCACTTGCCCCACCACCACCAAAGTCACCATCACCTGGGGAAAGAGAGGTTTCACCTTGTACTAGGGTATCTTCTTGTGTAGGCACTACTTCATTAACTGGAGATTCATCAGAATTTATTAATGAAGCAGCAACAAGTGAAGCAGCTCCAATAGCAAGGAGGTCAACGCTATCACTTTCACTTCCTTCCCCCATTCTTATAGAAGCTTCTTCGTGTTTCCGTTTTTTTGACCCCTCATGTTTATGTAAAGCTTGGTTATAAATTATTGGAAATTCGTACCAAAGAAAATTAGCCAAAGCCGCTTCATTAACACTTCTTAATTTTGATATAAATACATATAAGTCACCAACACTTTTAATAAATTTTGCCTTTGCATCGGTATAACTTTTCTCAGCTACTTTCAATTTTTTATCAAATATAAAACTACTAAACTTATCCCTTTCTAGTGTAAAATCATCGAGAGTTTTGCTAAGATTTTTAGCTAATTCTAACTTTTCATTAAATGAAGGTTCTTGCTCTTGGCTATTTTTTGATACATTTTCTTGTATTGTTTCCATATCATTTTATTGTACCATTTTTGGTTACGTAATTTATGTTCAACAGACAAACACTAGTCCAGTGCTGTTTTTCCTTCTTTTCTTGGCATTCCATGTTTTGGAAATGAAACATAAAAAGTTGTACCAACATCTTTTGTAGATATAAACCAAATACCCCCTCCGAACTTACCTACAATCTCATTAGTGATATATAAGTTAAGTCCTGCCCCTTTTGATTCTTCATTATTAGCTACATTACCTGCCTTAAAAAGTTTCCCAAAGATTTTATCTTTATCTTCTTCTGGTATTCCAATACCATTATCAGATACAGAAAAAACAAGAGCATCGTCTTTTATGTTTTTATTACCACACTCTTCTCCTTGTTTATATTCTTTAATGTTTATATTTATTACACCTTCTTCTTTTGAGAATATAATTGCATTGGAGATGAGATTACGCATCAGCACCAAACATATCTGTTTATCAACAGATATGTTTGGAATCATGCCAGGAATAGCACTTTCATACATTTCCTGAATATATAATTTTTTACCTTCAATACTATTCTTATACTCTGTAACTACTTGTTTCACTAGGAACCTAAGGTCAGTATCCGTTGGGTTGATACTAAAAGTACCCAGGTCTAACCTGGATACGTTTAGTAATGACTTAATGAGGTCAATAGCTCTTTGGTTACTTGTTTGTATGGTCTTTAGATATTTGACTTGATCAACATTAAGCTCTCCACAGTCACCATCCAACAACATCTCTGTATACCATTTTACAACAGACAGTGGTGTTCTTAGTTCATGTGATGCAAGTGATAATAAATTATCACTTTCTTTATGTTGTCCATCATTTTCCTGAACCATAATTGTAATTGCTACCTTGTTACAGTAATTACCGCACCTTGTTCTGGATATTGAGCTACAACTGTAATGCGCCCACTTCCATTTTGACTAATCATATAACCAGCACCGTCTGCGTTCACCTTCTGAGGTTCAGAAGGAATACCTACTAGATATTTACCGTTAAGAGTAAGAACTGACAAATCAATATAACCAACACAAGATGCAGCTCCAGAAGCACAGACCTCTGTTGAGGTACCTGTAATCCCTGCTGGAAGTACACCATTGTTATCAATTGAGTACTGATATGCTGCGTTAAGAATAGTAGCAACATCTGAACGACGTTGTGCGTTACGAGTATCACCCAATTGCTTTCCTGGGTTAATAGCTACGATAACGATACCAGCCAAGATGGCGATTGCTGCAACTACCAAAAGGATTTCAATAAGTGTAAACCCTTTTTGACT